>MTLE01000099.1_pt1 | contig 99688 bp, 79 predicted proteins | sample 1982461 | NCBI WGS metagenome assembly MTLE01 (sample SAMN05712605, study PRJNA340218) | biofilm metagenome | isolation source: sample SPL anode biofilm adapted to -200 mV | place: USA | collected 2012-02-03
TCTGGATGTTTTCGCCACCGTGTGCTTTCAGGTGTTCACGGATTGCCAGAACGTCTTCTTTCTTACGGATGAAAGAAGCAGCGATGAAATCAACGCCTTGTTCACAACCGAACACCAGGTCAGCTTTGTCTTTTTCAGCCAGTGCTGGCAGTTGGATAGAAACGCCAGGCAGGTTAACACCTTTGTTTTCACCCAGGTCGCCGTTGTTCATTACTTTACAAACAACTTCAGTGTCAGTAGTAGAGATAACTTCCATACCGATCAAACCGTCGTCAACCAGCACAGTGTTACCTGGTTTCAGGTCACGCGCGAAGCCTTCGTAAGTCACAGCAACACGTTCAGTGTTACCAATTACAGATTTGTCAGTGGTGAAAGTAAAGGTCTGGCCAGCAACCAGAGATACGTCGTTACCACCTTCCAGTTTGATAGTACGGATTTCTGGGCCTTTGGTATCCAGCAGGATTGCAACTTTTTTACCAGTTTCAGCACAGATTTCACGGACAGTTTTGATACGACCACCGTGTTCTTCGAAGTCACCGTGAGAGAAGTTCAGGCGCATTACGTTCATGCCTGCTTCAATCATTTTGGCCATCATTTCTTTTGGCTCAGACTTAGGACCGATAGTACATACGATCTTGGTTTTTTTCATGGAAGGATAACTCCGATAGTTCAGGGATATAAATCAGCAATAAATCTGCCGCGCATTATACAGAGAATCATGACATTTGATGATGTCATAACGGATTTTTCTGCGTTTTACTGATCTAACACAATAGTTTTTTAGGAACCTTACGAAAAATATGGAATCTGGCTAAACCGAGTTAGCAATATTCTGCTGAACATCCAATTATGTGGGGTTTGTCACATTGTCAGCTCTGTGTGATACATCTACCGTACATCCTTAACTCGGTTTAAATTTATAAATTCATATTTTTCAATGCATTAAAATAAAGTGAGTTATCGGATTGATGTTTGCATCCTTAGATCACAAAGAGTCCAGTGTGATGAGGCAGCAGAATATGACCGAGAATAATTCAACAATGCGACAAGGATGTGGCAGCCAGAAAAAAGGTGGCGGGTGCGGGAGTTCAGGCGGCGCGGCTGGCTTTTCCATGGCTCAGGCAGAAAAAGTAGCTCATCACCCTTGTTATTCCCCCAATGCGCATCATAAATATGCCCGTATGCATCTGGCCGTTGCACCAGCCTGTAATGTGCAGTGTAACTACTGCAACCGTAAATACGACTGTGCGAATGAATCCCGTCCGGGCGTAGTGTCCGAATTATTGAATGTTGAACAGGCATTGCAAAAAGCGCGCGCTGTGGCGGCGGCGATCCCGCAGTTATCGGTAATTGGTATTGCAGGCCCCGGTGATCCGTTGGCAAATCAGACTCGCACCTTTGATACGCTGGAAGGATTGCGCCTGGCCTTGCCGGATGTGAAATTGTGTGTGTCGACCAACGGGTTGGCATTGCCTCAATCGGTTGATTCGCTGGTCGAGCTGGGTGTGGATCATGTCACTATTACTATGAATGCGATCGATGCACATGTATCTGCGCAGATTTATGACTGGATCTATTTCGAGGGCGTGCGTTATCGCGGTAAAGAGGGGGCGCAGATCCTGATCGATCAGCAAATCGAAGGTATGCGCAAGCTGATGGAAAATGGCGTATTGGTGAAGATCAACTCGGTGCTGATCCCCGGAGTGAATGATCTACATCTGGCGGAAGTGAGCCATGCTATTCGTGATATGGGCGCTTTCCTGCATAACATCATGCCGCTGATCTCGAAACCGGAACATGGCACCTATTATGGTCTGAATGGTCAACGCGAACCAACCGCAGAAGAAGTTACTCAGGTGCGTGAACGTAGCGGTGCCTTCATGCCACAGATGGCGCACTGTCAGCAGTGTCGTGCCGATGCCATTGGTATGCTGGGTGAAGATCGTAGTCAGGAATTCAATTTATCGGCATTAGCGCCACAAGAAAAAGATTACGCACCTGTGATGCAGCAACGCACCAAAATTCAGGCGGCGATTGCCAGTGCCGGTGCTTCTGAAGATGCCGATGCGCGTCTGGTTGCTGTGGCGACACAGCAAGGAATGGCAATCGATCAACACTTTGGTCACGCCAAACGTTTCCATATCTACAGCGTTAACAGTGAAGGAGTGACATTAGTTGGCGAACGTCATGTCGCGCAATATTGTCACGGTCAGACGGAATGTGATGATCACGATGATGTCATGACTGACACTCTCACTTTATTGGCGGATATGGATGCGGTGTTCTGCTCTCGCCTCGGTTTAGGCCCTTGGCAGAAGCTTGAAGCAGCAGGGGTGCAACCGGTGGTGGATTATGCCTGGCAGCCGATCCGTGAAGCGTTATCAGCCTGGTGGCAATTACAACCCAAAGCAACCGAGGTGAAACTGCACGTTCGCGGGGTAGCCTAATGAGTTGTGTTATTACAGCAAAATGCGTGGGATGTTTCAGTTGTCTGGAGGTTTGCCCGAAACGGGCAATCCGAGAGCAAGAGCGGGTCTTTTCGATCTCGGTTAAGCGCTGCAATGAGTGTCAGGGGCATAGCGTCGGGCCGCGTTGTATCCAGATCTGTCCGGTAGAGGGAGCCATTGCTTATGAATCAGGCCATCCGGTGTGATATGCCATTACAGGCATCGCTGTTAACGACGACAGAACTTGTTTCTCCATCGCAATGGTTAAAAGAACTGGTGTGGCGTTATCAGGCAGGCATTAGCCAGCTGCCACGTTATATGGGCTTGGGGGCTGATGTTTATCATCAGCTTCTGCAAGTATGCGACACGCAGCCGGTGGTGATTGGTTTGTTGCAACAACAACGACAGACATTATTGTCGGAATTGCTGGCAATGCGTGAACAGGAATGTCAGGAGCTGGCGCAGTGGTTAACCGGTTATCAGCAACCGGATGCGGCACCAATGGCACAGATCATTGCGGTGGCGTCGATGGGTTTTAACCATCTGTGGCAAGATCTGGGGCTGGATTCCCGTCAAAGTTTACGTGAGCTGATGCAGTGTTGTTTTCCGGAATTAGTGGCGATGAACAGCCAGAATATGCGTTGGAAAAAGTTCTTTTACCGTCAGCAGTGTGCTTTGGGCGGGAACTATGTTTGTCGATCCCCTAGCTGTGATGAATGTATCGAGCGAGCCAGCTGTTTTGCACCGGAAGAAGCAGTGCTATAGCCAAACAACTTGGAGTTGCAGGTAGGCGGCAAGTGAATGAGACCCCATGAGCATAGATAAACTATGTGATTGGGGCGAATGAACGCAGCCAACACCGCTGCACTGGATAAAACGGCACTCTATCGTCGTGGCATCGTTATGAATATCACCAATCCTAAAGTCTCGATTTTCTTTCTGGCATTTCTGCCGAGATTGGCCAACCCCGCACAAGGCCATTTGACCTTACAGCTGCTGGAATTGGGTGCCATTTTTATCGTCTGTACCTTGCTGGTGTTTGGGCTGGTTAGTTTATTGGCGGGCAAACTCGGCAACTGGTTTAATCAAAGCCCGAAAGCCGAAGTGGTTATGAATCGGGTGCCGGCAGTGTGTTTGCGGCATTGGCGGTCAAACTAGCGTTAACGGAAAGATAATTTTTTAGCATAAAATATCGCATAACAGCTTGTTGTTGCGCCAATACAGTAATTTTCATGTCTCGTATGCTTTATTCCGCCAGAAAGCTCACGTATGCTTGCTTCCCTTTTTATTCTTTTGTGTTTTATGCCCATGAGGTTCGCGGCCATGGATGGTTCATGCGCTCCGGTATGGTTTGTGAGCTGACAGGAAGTCAGAGCGGGCAAGCCGTTGTAAGTGGAGTTAATTTTGAAACAGACCATGACACGAGCCGACTTGCTTGGCCTCGGTTTTATGACCTTTGCCTTTTTTCTGGGGGCTGGCAATATTATTTTTCCTCCGATGGCGGGGTATCTGGCTGGCGAAAACATGAGTTTCGCGATGCTGGGCTTTTTAGTCACCGCAGTGGGCTTACCTCTGGCAACGATTCTTTCGATTGCCTTTGCTGGCGGCGGTTTACTGACCATGACCCGGATGTTGCCGGCATGGGCGGGGATGTCGATTGCTATCGCCACCTACATCATCATTGGCCCAGCTTTCGCGACTCCGCGTACGGGGCTGGTGACTTATGAAATGGCGGTGAAGCCCTTCATTGGCTCTTTTGACAGCCAACTCATGCTGACCTGCTTCGTCATTTTTTATTTTGCTTTGACACTGTTCCTCTCGTTGAATCAGGGCAAATTGCTGGATGCGGTTGGTAAGATCCTGACTCCAGTCTTAGTTTTATTGCTGGCGATATTGGGTATCGCTGTTCTGGTCGCACCGCAGGGCTCCATTCCTCCTGTTTCTGCTGATTATGTTGCGCATCCGGTCGTGAAAGGTTTGCTGGAAGGTTACAACACCATGGATACCTTTGGTGCGTTGATGTTCGGCATGCTGATCATTGATGTGCTGAAATCACGTGGTATTGAGAACGTAAAACAGCAGACACGGTATTTGGCTGTGGCCAGTGTGATTGCCGCCAGTGGACTGGCGTTGGTATATACCGCACTGTTTCAACTAGGTGGCACGGCTGGCGGCATTATGGCCACTCCGCAGAACGGTGGTGAACTGGTGGCGGCCTATGTCGCCTTGTTGTTTGGCCCGATGGGATCGGTCGTGTTGGCTGCCATCGTAGGCTTGGCATGTCTGACTACCTCCGTTGGCCTGACTTCCGCGTGCGCTGATTTCTTTCATACCTTGTGGCCTCGTTTTAGTTATAAGCAGTATGCTGCGGTGATTGTGATTTTATGTGCCATTGTTGCCAACGTTGGATTAACACAATTACTGGTGATCTCGATCCCGGTATTGGTGGCGATTTATCCGGTTGCCATAGCGTTGGTCGCCGTGACGTTCATGCGCAGTTGGTTCTTTAATCAAAGCATGGCATTTCGTCTGGTGCTCGGTATTGCACTGTTGTTTGGCTGTTTAGACGGCATTAAAGCGGCAGGTGTTGATCTCAGTGCATTGAATTTCCTGCCCTTGTTTGATCTGGGGCTGGCATGGTTACTGCCAACACTGGCAGCGATTGTGGTTAGCTTACTGTGGCGAGTGCCACAACAAGCGGCGGTCGCAGCGGAATAATCTAATTCACCGGCATTTATTCTGCGTAAGTGCCGGCTCTCTCTTTTGTCACCATTCTGTTACTGATCGTTCAACGAACTGTCATTCCCCGTCACTAGGGTAGTCATGAGACTATCTGGCGGAGAAGAATATGCAGTTTATTCAGCGTTGGGATCAAAAAACCAGTCAACTCTTCTTATCGCATAGTTATAACCAATTTCAGGCACGTGTTAGTCGCTGGATTTCGCGTACCGGCGATGGCCCGCTCTACCTGTTAGCCGGTGTCATTCTGGCGTGGAGCGATGGAGGCCGCGGTCAGGATTTTCTCCATTGTATTTTGAAAGCGTTTGCTGTTGAGCTACCCATTTATTGGTTGGTTAAAAACAGCTTCAAACGAGAACGCCCGCGAAATTTACCGGTGTTTATTACCCCTTCCGATCGTTACAGCCTGCCATCAGGTCATACTGCGGCCGCTTTTCTAATGGCGGAAGTTGTGTCGGTATTTTATCCCATGATGTTGTGGTGTGCCTTTGTCTGGGCCGGTTTTATTGGTGCATCCCGCTTATTGCTGGGAGTGCATTATCTGTCTGATCTGGTTGCCGGCGCTTGTCTTGGTCTGTTAACCGCGTGGTACGTGTTGCCTTAGGAAATATGATTGATGCGAATTTTGTATGGTGTGCAAGGCACAGGGAATGGCCATATTTCCCGCTGTCGGTTAATGGCAACAGCATTACAGGCGGAAGGTGTGCAGGTTGATTATGTGCTGAGTGGTCGTGATGCAGATGCTTATTTTGATATGCAGGCGTTTGGTGAGTACCGTTGTTTGCCGGGCCTAAGTTTTGCCACCAAAGACGGGGCCATAGATCTTTGGGCTACGGTAAATCGTAGCCAGCCATTACAGCTGTTACGAGATATCCGCCAGTTATCGCTTGATGATTACGATTTAATTATCAGTGATTTTGAACCGGTTACTGCGTGGGCGGCAAAGCGACAAAATCGACCCGTACTTGGCATCAGTCATCAGGCATCGTTTCGTTATGGCGTGCCGCAAACCGGAGGTACACCTGTCGCGCGTTTTACCATGCGTCATTTTGCGCCAGTACAACAAGCGGTTGGTTTGCACTGGTTTCATTTTGGTCACCCGATCCTGCCACCGATCATCGAAACCCTCGAACCAGCTCACGAGAGTGGCGATATTCTGGTTTATTTGCCTTTTGAATCTCCCCATGCCATTTATGAGTTGTTATCGCGTTTTAAATCTGCCCGTTTCGTCTGTTTTCATCCTGATTTTTCGATCCCGGTGGAACAGAACAATTTGCGCTTTATGCCGCTGGGGCGGGAAAGTTTTATCAATGTGCTGCGCGGCTGTAATGGTGTGATCTGCAATGCCGGTTTTGAGTTGGCTTCGGAAGCGCTCACACTAGGCAAGCGCTTATTACTGAAACCGTTGCAAGGGCAATTTGAACAGGCATCCAATGCGATGACGCTGGAATTACTAGGGCTGGCGTACGTCATGCAACAACTTGATCCGGGGCAGGTTCGACACTGGCTGAATTCGGATAAAACCGGGCAAATTCATTATCCGGATGTCGCTTCGGCGATCGCCACCTGGTTAGCCAATGGTCGTACAGAGGATGTCATTGATTTGGCGGAACGTTTATGGCGACAGGTCATTTTTCCAGAGCCTGTGATGGAACGCATTCATGAACTCGGCCTGGGGGCTGAGCTATCGAATGGGCAATTAATGCGCGCTTAAAAATAAATTAAACTTTTCATGCGATTAGCCGCTATCTGAGTCTGTCAGGTGGCGGCATTTTTTATCATGGCCAACCGGCAAAAAACACAGATAGCTGACATGCGGACACGGTAAATATTGCCGCTTTATTGACGGTTTACCGCTGTTAAATGTCAGGTTCAGAGTAAATCACCCTGCGCATGGTAAAATTGGGTGTGTTTAACGCGTATATAATCCGTTTTTCCTGCAAGTTTCCCCCTGCTAATTCCTTGTTATTATTGCCTATTTACATAATCTCACAAATGCTAACTGTATTTTACCATCCTGTTGATTAATAAAGAGATTTTATGGCCGATACCTTGCTCAGGTAACCTTGCTGTGACGGTCAGCGTAACGATAAGCGCTCTCCGTTTGCAAGGATTCCTTTGGGATATTAACCAGTTTACCGGTGAGTCATCGCACTGTATTTGCCAGGAGAAAGATTATGTCTATGAGTATATCGGGATCGAGTTCCCTCGCATCGCTGTTCCAAACCAGTAGTACCAGCAGTAGTCAGCAAGTAAAAGAACAGGATGGACAAAGACCGCCACCACCGCCGAAAGGTGACGAAGGTGGCATGATGTCATCATTGTCGGATGCATTATCCAAAATGGGTATTTCTCTGGATTCAACCAGCAGCACATCCACCTCCAGTACGACAGATACATCATCGACCAGCTCAACCAGCAGCGACACTGCGGTAAAAGATTTTATGCAAAGTCTGATGGAAGCAATGCATGCGCAAGGTGAATCGGATGATGAGGACAGTGACGACACCAGCACTACCGCGACCAGCTCTTACCAGACCAGCAACCCCATGAAAACCGATCTGGCAAGTCTGATCAGTTCTCTAAGCAGCTCTGACGACACCAGCAGCACAGATAGTGCCACGTCTGATTTGCAAAGTAAGTTTGCCGCCATGGTGTCCAGTTTAGGTGGCGACTCCACTTCCGCGTCATTGAGCGATTTCCTGCAAAATTTTTCCAGCACGCTTTCTGATACTCCGCCGCGTCAGGGGAATATGATCAGCACACAAGCTTAATCATCTCAAGTGATAATCATCTGGCACAAACCGATGATTATCACTTTCACTTCATTTTTCATGACCTGTCCCGCGTTTTTAATTCCTCTTCGCCTGTTAATGTATTGTTGGATATATAGTTGAAACTGTCCTGAAGATGCGTTGCCTGTTGGCGCAACGACAAAGAATCGTTAGGATAGAAGCCCTATTGCGGCAAGCGGATGATCTCTTCCACCCGAATAGGTAGCTGATTGCTCTGTCAGGCGGGTCGTAGCGCAAGGCAAAAAGCAGGCTACCAGGAGCCTCCGCAGCCCGTTAGTTGTCTGTTAAGGATTAACAGCGTGGTAGTAAGTCCGTTCTTTTGGCGGCAGCGCGAGCAAACTTCAAGTAATTGAGACAAGCCTTGGAGGGCTTAGCATGGAGATGTTATCAGGCGCGGAAATGGTAGTACGAGCGCTCGAAGACGAAGGGATAGAACATATTTTTGGTTATCCTGGTGGGTCTGTGCTCGATATCTATGATGCCCTTTTCGAGAACAGCAAGATTGAGCATATTTTAGTCCGTCATGAACAGGCAGCGGTGCACATGGCTGACGGTTATGCCCGGGCAACCGGTAAAGTGGGTGCCGTATTGGTGACGTCAGGTCCTGGCGCGACGAACTGTATCACTGGCATTGCCACCGCCTACATGGACTCCGTTCCTCTGGTTGTCCTGTCAGGTCAGGTGCCGACCAGTTTGATTGGTAATGATGCGTTTCAGGAAACCGACATGATCGGGATCTCCCGTCCGGTGGTGAAACACAGCTTCCTGTGTAAAGAAGCGGCAGATATTCCTCTGGCGATCAAGAAAGCATTTTATATCGCGTCTACTGGCCGACCAGGCCCGGTAGTGGTCGATCTGCCAAAAGATGTGCAGAACCCGGCGATTAAAGTGCCGTATCAATATCCGGAAGAAGTGCATTTACGCTCGTATAACCCGACGAAGTCCGGTCATAAAGGCCAGATCAAACGGGCAGCTAAATTGCTGGCCGAAGCCCGCAAACCGGTGATGTATATCGGTGGTGGTGCGATCGCGGCGAATGCTGACAAGCAAGTGATGCGTATTGCTGAACTGTTCAGTCTGCCAGTCACATCTACGTTGATGGGCTTGGGGGCATTCCCTTGTTCACATCATCAGTTCATCGGCATGCTGGGTATGCACGGTACGTTTGAGTCAAATAATGCGATGCATCATGCTGATCTGATCCTGGCGGTTGGTGCGCGGTTTGACGATCGCGTGACAAACAATGTCGCCAAGTTCTGCCCGGATGCCAAAATCATCCACATTGATATCGACCCGACCTCAATCGCTAAGATTGTGCCGGTTGATGTACCGATCGTGGGTGCGGTTGATACCGTGCTGGATCAGATGCTGGATGCCATCAATGAGATGGAGCTGAATACCGATAATGAAGGTCTGGCTGATTGGTGGGAGCAGATCGATGGCTGGCGTGCACAACGTTGCCTGAGTTACAAGACCGAAACGGCAGTGATCAAACCACAGCAGGTGATTGAAGCGCTGTATAAGGTGACGGATGGTAACGCGATCGTAGCGTCTGACGTTGGTCAGCACCAGATGTTTGCGGCACTCTATTATCCGTTTAACCGTCCACGTCAGTGGATCAACTCAGGTGGCCTCGGCACCATGGGCTTTGGTTTCCCGGCAGCAATGGGTGCCAAGCTGGCATGTCCGGATCAAGTCGTTTGTTGTGTGACCGGTGACGGCTCCATTCAGATGAATATTCAGGAGTTGTCGACCTGTCTGCAATATGGCATTCCGGTGAAGATCATTGCGCTGAATAACCGCTCGTTGGGGATGGTGAAACAGTGGCAGAAGATGTTCTACGGTGGTCGTCAGAGCCATTCTTACATGGATTCCTTGCCTGATTTTGTCAAACTGGCAGAAGCGTATGGTCATGTAGGTATCCGTGTGGATCATCCTGATGATCTGGAAGGCGCACTGGAACAGTGTTTTGCACTGAAAGATCGCCTGGTGTTTATGGATATCGCGGTTGATCCGGATGAGCATGTTTATCCGATGCAGATCAAATTCGGCGCCATGAATGACATGTTCTTGAGTAAAACGGAGCGTACCTGATGCGACATATCATTTCTGTCCTGCTGGAAAACGAAGCTGGCGCTTTGAGTCGTGTCGTCGGTTTGTTTTCGCAGCGTGCTTATAACATTGAATCATTAACGGTAGCCCCTACCGAAGATGCCACTTTGTCGCGTATGACCATTGTGACCAGCGGTGAAATTCAGATCATTGAACAGATCACTAAGCAACTTCACAAACTGGTTGATGTATTGAAGGTCACTGATATCACCGATGGTGCGCATATTGAGCGTGAAGTGATGTTAGTCAAAGCCCGTTGTGCGGGTGCTTCTCGTGATGAAGTGATGCGGATGGCCGAGATTTATCGTGGCCAGATCGTGGACGTGACGCCTGAGCTTTACACCGTACAATTGGTTGGCAGCAGCGATAAGCTGGACGCTTTCCTGAATACGCTGGCTCAGGTCACGGATATCGTGGAAGTGGTTCGCAGTGGTGTTTGTGGCATCGCGCGCGGCGATCGTTCTCTGCACGCTTAATTGAACATTGCAGATATAAAAACGGCCTCAATCATTGAGGCCGTTTGTTTTTGTACTGTGGTAGTTAATTACTGCTGATCTGGAATTGCCCGGTTAAAGATGACAACCGGTTAATAGAATGTTCGGTGTCATTGACGCTCTGGGTAAATTGTTCCAGTGCGGACTGCATACCGACCGTAACATGGTGGATGCTTTCGGTTTTTCTGGCATGTTCCTGACCTTGTTCCGTCAGCCCTTGGATGGTAGCCAGCAGTTTTTCCACAATCTGATTATGTTCGCGCTGATCGTCAGTGGAATTCTCTGCCAACTGCAAACCGGCTTCCATGTTCGCCATACTGACATTCATGATCTCGACCGCATTCGTGGCTTGTTGCTGTACGGTAGCAATCATCTCTTCAATTTCATTGGTCGACTGACTGGTGCGGGCAGCCAAATTACGAACCTCATCCGCGACCACTGCGAACCCACGACCTGCTTCACCAGCGCGAGCAGCTTCAATGGCGGCGTTTAATGCCAGCAGATTGGTTTGTGCTGCAATTGCCTGGATCACGCTGACAATGTTACCGATGGCTTTTGTGCTTTGGTTTAACTGCTCAATGGTTTCAGTCGACTCACTGACAGTGGTGCGGATATCGCGGGTGCGTGCCGAAACCAGTTGTAACTGCTGACGAGCATTTTCCGCTTGTTGTTTCATCGCTTCACGCATTTCATTGGCGATATTGTTAGCCGCATCTAACTGCTGCATCTGCATTTGTAATGACGTCTGTGTTTCCTGCATCGCATTCATTACATGATTGGTGGCACGTACGGCGGCTGTATTTTGTTGCTGCATGTCGCCGTTATTTCGTTCGAGAACCCGACTGGTGGCGATCACCTGGCCTAACACTCCATCCAGATGATCGATCATGCTGTTGACCCAAGTGGCCATCATGCCGCTTTCATCGTTGTGCACTTGTTCGCGAGGAATTCGCATGCGTAAGTTACCACCACCTTCCACAATCTGGCGCAACAAACCGATGGTATCGCGCAGACGTGAAGATAGCGGTTTACTGAGTAGACTATTAAAAGCCAGAACGCCAAGTAACTGTAAACCGAGATAAATGAGGATGGTAAGCAGCACACTAGGTTGTAATGTAAGTTGCAGGAGGGATGCCAATAACGTAGCACTCACCGCTGTGGTTAAATAACCGCTGGTGAGTCGCTGGCTAATAGAGCGATAGCGATAGGCTTCCTCCAAATCAGCTTCACACATCATTCCCCAGACGTCAGGTGAGCCTTGCAGTTGAAAAATCACGCCTTTACCAATGACCGGAATGTAGCGGTAGTCGGAATAACCAGGATAGCTGACAAACAAATTTTGCCCGTTACGAATGGTTTCCCGCACACCAGGATGTAACTGACCGGTCGACGGGTCATTAAAAACCAGCTCAAATTCGGTATGGTTTTTTACCTGCACGACACCGAATGCGGTTTGTACGCCATCCTTCAGGTTGTCACCACGGGTAAATGCCCGATCTTCAAAACGTGAACGGGAGAGGGCAACACCTTGTGGCAATGAAGGATCGAAATTGGATTTCACCATGAACAGGTAGTTATCACCTGATTCATGAAAGATATGCCCGGCTTCGCGCTGAATTAAATCGCCAACCACATCATTTGGTACCCGAGCACACAGATAACCCATCAACTGACCATTTTGTTGCAGAGGCTGGTAAAACATTAGCGTCACTGCATCATGAAAAGCGGATGTACTGGCACCCAGAGATAAAGTAACCGGATCAATGTACGGCCCGTGTAAAAAAGGTTGTTTTGCCGCTAGCTGTAAAATTCGGGTATTGACAGTGGGGGCAGAGCGTCGATCGCGTGAACTATGCAGTAATTCACCCTGTGAATTGAGAACAAAAAGTTCATTACAATCGGGCAGTAGGTAGTTTTTTTCTTTTAAAATATCGCCAGTGAGCGTCTCTGGTTGCAGAGCACTGTCTGCAATACTGGATAAGATCCGCCATTGGTGTTCAGCCCAATGTTGCAGTAGATTAACTCGGTAATTGGCAAAGTTTTCAAAGGCATTTTCCATTGCCAGATAACGGTCGCGGTTTAAGAAACAGGCCCAGCTCATAGCTAATTTACCTGTTTTACCAAACCATGGACGCCAATGTCGTTCCTGCGACGACAAAGTCATACGGTTACTCTTCAGTTCCATTGTTACAAGTCCTTTGTAAATACAACCTGAATCTATATTTATTTTTTTAGAATAATTATTGGTAAAAAATTTCCGCAACAGACTATATATTCATCTTTGAATGGTTTGGATTAATTCCTGTAAACCATAAGGCTCTTACATTGAGAAATTTTAATTTATAATGACGCTGGTTTGCAGTGTGCATGTATTGCTGAGGAAGTTACGGTGTTATTGCGTAAGATGTCGATTTGTTCGCCAGTTAAGATTGGCTACGGCTATTTTCTATTGACAGTTTTATGAGCTGTCCCTATTATCCGTGTCGCTTCCATTATATGGATGCATCCAGCATTGTGGGGTTATAGCTCAGCTGGGAGAGCGCTTGCATGGCATGCAAGAGGTCCGCGGTTCGATCCCGCGTAGCTCCACCAAATTCTGATTCATTTCAGATAATAAATACCGAAATTCGGGGTTATAGCTCAGCTGGGAGAGCGCTTGCATGGCATGCAAGAGGTCCGCGGTTCGATCCCGCGTAGCTCCACCAAATAAAAAGGCTCGTCATCACTGACGGGCCTTTTTTGTTACTCGTCTTTGCCGAGATGAAACGCGGGCAAAGAGAGATGCAGGAAGATTGCAGGCACTCGCACGCACAGCAGACTGAGCATGCTGGCAAACATAGAGGCAACGTGGCCCATCCCAAATTCCAGCAGTACAACATAAATTGAACCGCTCAACAGGCACGCGGTCACATAGACCTCTTTACGTAATACCATCGGAATTTCTCGTGCCAGAATATCTCGCACTACGCCACCGGCAACGCCAGTGATACAACCCATGATCACGGCAATGACACCTGAGGTGCCATAACTCAGCGCTTTTTGCGCGCCAATCACCACGAACAAGGCCAGCCCAACGGCATCCAGCAACGGTAACACATACCAAGGCCAGCGATGCTGCACGCGGGCAACGCCCATACCGACAACCCCAGTCAGTGCAATAGTGAGCAGATAATGCGAGTCTTTGATCCAAAATACCGGGGTGGCGCCAATCAGCAGATCGCGGATCGTACCACCGCCAATGGATGTCACCGCCGCTAACACTAGCACCCCGATAATATCCATCTTCAAACGGCCTGCGACCAACACACCGGAAAAGGCAAAAACCACGGTACCTAACAGGTCGATAAAGTAGATCAGATTGTCGATAAACGCAGGTTGCATGATGCTCTCAAATAACGATGGAGGTAAAAAAGCCAATTGTAAAAGTTATGTTAACTTTGCTCAATTGATGGCTTGTAAAGAATTTGCCTGTGCCTTGCTGGCCATTTCAACTTTGCTGCACATTTGTTCAATGCCAAGCACGATCCGTGGTGATAAGCGGTGTAACCAATCGGCTTTTAGCAAATACAGTTGTTTGTTTTTCACTGCGGTCAGTTGTGGCCATTTCAACCAATGTTCCAGATCGCTGCCATGCTGAGTGGCAAAGATCATTTGTGGGTTGGCAGCTAATACCACTTCTTCACCTAGTTGCGGATACGGTGCTTTACTGTCGGCGAACGGATTTTCCGCCCCGCACATGGTCATGATTTCCTGAATAAATGAACCACTTGCCACCGTGGTCAGTGGCGGATACCAGAGCTGGTAAAAGGCTTTGATTTTAGGGCGTTGCTGGCTTTGTTGACGATAGGTTGCAAATTTAGTTTCGATCTCGGTCGCGAGCTGATTGGCTTGTTCGCGGTGCCCGGTCTTATCACCTAACAGGCGTAATTCCACTGGCAGATCATCGAGATGCTGTGATTTAAGCAGCAACATCGGAATACCCAATGCCTGAATTTGCTGCTGCATTAACGCCTGTGTTGAACCCCAGGCGACGACCAGATCGGGTTTTACCGCTAATAAACTTTCACTGTTCAGGCTTTGGTAATTCGCCACTTTGAGCAGCTTTTTTACTTCATCCGGATAATCACTGGCCTGATCGGTGGCAATAACCTGTTTTCCTGCGCCGATAGCGAACAACATCTCAGTAATATGCGGTGTCAGACTGACAATACGTTGTGGTGCGGCGAAGACATAAGCCGGTAATAACAACAGCGTCAGCAGATAACTAAGCGACCTATTACGCCAGATGAACATAAACGTACCATCCATACATTGCGGCTAGTAATAACCAGCACAACCAACCTAAACGAATCAAGCGTTGATAGGCCAATAACAGTGATGCCGAAGTCGGCTCTTGCGTGCCACCGATACGGGGATAACGGATTTTTTCACCGACATAAAAACGCGGGCCACCGAGACCAAGATTTAAATTGGTGCCATAGCCACTGAGTAACATCCCGGTAGTGACGGCTGGCCAATAACGGCATTGGCGAAAGGCATTTTTTACACCGGAAAATCCATGTGGCAGGATAATTTGCAGTAAAACCAGGATCAGCACAGGGATGGTGTTCAATGTCTGCAACATCCGAGCGGTAAATTCGCCACACAGTCGGTTGGCGGCCAGCTTCATGTTGCAGCTTTGCGCCAATAACTGGATCAAACGACAAAACAGCGCACCGTGAATACCCAGCAACAAATAACCAAATGCCACGGTAAACCACTGACTCAACAGTCGAAGAATACTCATCTCGATCGCGGCTTTACACACGCCTATGTTGCTCAGGCTTTGTGTATCACGCAACACCCAGCGACTGAGTTGTAACCGCGCCAATGCCAGTTTGTCTTGTTGCAGTAATTGCCGAACCGCCAACAGACACTCCTTTAATGGCTGGCTTTCCAGCAACCAAGTGAGTAACAGAGTGTCGAACAGCATTTCCCATGGTGCCAGATTTCGTATCGACCAACTGGCAATCAAACTGGGAATGATGACCACTAATGGCAGTAATAAACCAGCCATCCATTGCTGTTTGGGTGAGGCTTTTGGCGGGTTAACACGACGCACTAAACGCTGTAATAACGGAATTAATGCCGATGGTTTCCATCGGGCCGGAATGGGCAGCCAGGCTTCCAGCAATAACGCCGCCAGCAAAATCACTGGCGGTGCACTCAGTGCAACTTGCACCCAAGCAGGTAGGTTCATGAAAGTTGGTTCAGCATGGCAACGATCATCGCTGAGGAATTTTTCGCCGCGATTTCCAGATACTCTTCAAAGGTGCTTGGTGATTCAGTGCCGGCGATATCCGACAGTGAACGGATCACCACAAACGGCACTTTGAATTGATGACAAACTTGTGCAATTGCGGCGGCTTCCATTTCAACGGCCATCATGGTTGGAAAGGTTTGGCGTAGTTGCGCGATACGTTGCGGGTCGCACATGAATTGATCACCGGTGCAAATTAAACCCACACGGCTTTGCAGATCGGGGAATTGGTGCATCACCTGTTCAGCTACTTCGATCAATTTACGATCAGAAGCAAACGCCGCTGGTTGTTGTGGCAATTGGCCTGGTTCATAACCGAAGGCAGTGACATCCACATCGTGATGACGCACATCATTCGAAATCACCACATCACCAACATGCAATTCAGGATCAAAGCCACCAGCGGAACCGGTATTGATCACGCAGTCTGGCGCAAAACGTTCCAGCAAAATGGTGGTTGCAATGCTGGCCGCTACTTTACCAATGCCTGAACGTGTCAAGATCACCTGATGACCGGCTAATTCACCGCTGTAAAATTCGCAGCCAGCGACAGTGATGGTTTCACGATTGCTGATCTGTTCACGCAAAATGGCAACTTCCGGCTCCATTGCGCCGATGATTCCTATTTTCATCACTACCTCAAAGAGTTCGCCATGCTGTGATGGCCAAAATATGTTGTGGTTGATCATAGCAATATCCATCTGCAGTGACGAGCCTGCAGCGATGCGGGATGGGCGCTTTTCCCCTACAATAGGGAGCTAATTTTCAGGAGTCGTCATGCAAATACATTTTTTGGTCAATACCTTCGGTCAGGATCTCCTTCAGCGCTATGGCGAGAAGATCCATAAACTGACGTTGCATGGCGCGTTTACCTGCCCAAACCGGGATGGCACGCTGGGTAAAGGCGGCTGCACTTTTTGCAATGTCGCCTCGTTTGCCGATGAAGACACTCAGCAGCTCTCTATCAGTGAACAACTTTCCATGCGTAAAGGGGAAATTGCTCGTGCCCAGCGTTATCTGGCCTATTTTCAAGCTTACACCAGCACTTATGCCGAAGTGGCTTACCTGAAAAAAATGTATGAAGAGGCACTACAGGTTGCGGATATGGTGGGGCTGTGTGTTGGCACTCGCCCAGATTGTGTGCCTGATGCGGTGCTCGATCTACTGAGCAGTTATCAGCAACAAGGCTTAGAGATCTGGCTGGAATTGGGTTTACAAAGTGCGCATGCCGATACCTTAAAACATATTAACCGGGGTCATGATTATCAAGCCTATGTCGATGCGGTGGATCGGGCGCGGGCGCGAAATCTGAAAATCTGCACCCACCTCATTATTGGTTTGCCGGGCGAGGGGCAGGCAGAGTGTCTGGATACGCTGCAACAGGTTGTGGCTACCGGCACTGACGGTATCAAATTGCATCCGCTACACATTGTGGAAGGCAGTACCATGGCGAAAGCGTGGCGTGCGGGTCGTTTGAATGCATTAACGCAAACTGAGTATGTGGAGATTGCGGCCGAGATGATTCGACATACGCCACCGGAAGTGGTGTTCCATCGTGTTACCGCATCGGCACGTCGCCCCACCTTATTAGCACCCGATTGGTGTGAAGGGCGCTGGAGTGTGATGATTGAAATGGATCGTTATTTGAAACAACACGGCGGACAAGGCAGTGCGCTGGGCCGCGCCTTTCAATTCCCAAGCTAGGAAGCGCGTGCATTACCCGCTATGCTGATCTCGTTGAGTTTTTTCGCCACGAGCATGAGAATGGGATAGCACAATGCGACAAATCAAAACATGGGTGCAGCTTTACGTCGACTGGATCACCCGCATCGGCATCATTCGATTCAGTCTGTTATTAGCATTCTGCATTATTTCTATTGCGGTCGTGATCCAAGGCACCATTACGTTACTACTGCGTGGTGTAGTTGATGTTGTCGATCTGGTGCGCTCGGTTTTCTTTGGTTTATTGGTGACACCGTGGGCGGCTTATTTTCTGACCGCTGTTATTGATGAGCTGGAAGATTCCCGCCGTCGCTTGACCGACATGGTGCATAAACTACAGGTCATGCGTGAGCGTGATCAGGCATTGAACCAACGCTTGCACAGTAATATTAGTCAATTAAATAGCCAGATCGAAGAAACTCGCCGTGCCGAAGCGGCGCGCTTGCGCGTCTTAAGCGAACTGGAAGCTGAAGCTATCCAGCGTGAAAAAGCACAAAAAGAGCTGGAAGAACAAAGTGCTTTGTTGCGCTCATTTCTCGATAGTTCCCCCGATCTGGTGTTCTACCGCAACGAACGCGAAGAGTTCCTCAGTTGTAATAAAGCACTGGAAACTTTGCTCGGGCGCAATCGCAATGAGATCATTGGCCGTACGCCCTATGGCGTTTACGAACCGCAAATGGCGGAGCAGATCATCAGCCATGATCGGGAAGTGTTTGAACAAAATCGTCCGATCACTTACGAGTTATGGTTTCCGTATCCGGATGGTCGTCGCGCTTGTTTTGAAATGCGCCAGGTGCCTTTTTTTGCCGCCCATGGTGAACGGCTCGGTCTGGTGGGGTTTGGCCGCGACATCACTGAACATAAGCGTTATCAGGATGAGCTGGAAAAAGCCAGCCAGGATAAAACCACCTTTATCTCGACCATCAGCCATGAACTACGTACCCCCCTGAACGGCGTGGTCGGTTTAAGCCATATTTTGCTGGATACCCCGCTCAATGATTTGCAGCGTCAGTACCTGAATACCATTCATCTCAGTGCCGTCACATTGGGTAATATCTTCAACGATATTATCGACCTCGACAAAATTGAACGTCGCCGACTGAAAATTGCCAACAGCAAAATTGATCTGCGCGTGTTACTGGCTGACTTACAAACCTTGAGCAAACTGATGGTGGAAGCCAAAGGTCTGTATCTGCATTTCGATATCGATGGCGATGTACCGCATTGGGTCATGGCTGATGGCACGCGTCTGCGGCAGATCTTGTGGAATGTGCTCAGTAATGCGGTCAAATTCACGGCGGAAGGCGGTATCACATTCGGGGTGCAGGTTTCTCCGACGGAAGATAACAAAGTGCATTTGCGGTTTGATATTGAAGATACCGGTATAGGTATTCCGGAGCACGAACAGCAAAACATTTTCGCGATGTATTATCAGGTGCCGGGGACCAAACGCGCCGTTGGCACTGGCATTGGGCTGGCCATTACGCAACAGCTGGTTGAGGCGATGGACGGCACTATTCAGGTCGATAGTGAACTAGGCGATGGCTCCTGTTTCACCATTGAACTGGATGTTGCCGTTATCGATGACAGTATGGACGAAACCGAAGTGACACAAGCCCCAGCGATTACTGACTTGCGTATTTTGCTGGTGGAAGATATTGCTCTTAACGTCACTGTGGCAACAGCGATGCTGAACAAACTCGGCCATCAGGTTGATGCCGCCATGACCGGTACGGAAGCGTTAGAAAAATTCCAACCGGGTCGTTACGATCTGGTGCTGCTTGATATTCAATTGCCGGATATGACCGGTTTTGATGTGGCTGATGAATTGCGCCGTCGTTATCCTGAGCAGTTACCTCCACTGGTTGCCTTAACGGCGAACCTGATTAATAACCAGCAGCAATATCAGCAGCATGGAATGCAATCGGTGATTGGAAAACCGTTGTCTTTGGATAATCTGCGCAAAACCTTGAATGAGCTTTTTATCGTGTGTTCGCTGCCTGTAGAACCAGAGCTGACTGAGACGCAGGAAAAACATTTGCTGGATATTAATTTCCTGCAGGATTTCACCAGTGTCGTTGGATGCGATGTGATGGCCTCGGCGATCGACTTGTTTGACCAGTCGATGCCGGAATATCTCGATATTCTGAACAGTGCGCTGACGGCGCGCGACAAACAGGGCATAGTGGAAGAAGCACATAAAATCAAAAGCGCGGCGGGTGCGATTGGTCTGAAGCGGATTTATCAGCTGGCGCAACAAGCACAATCGCCCGATCTACCGGCGTGGCAGGAGAATATCCACGATTGGGTGGAAAGTATCAGTGCTGAATATCAAGGTGATTTGGAACGACTGCGTCACTGGCTGCAGCAGCAACGTTCTCCGGTACAGGAACATCAGGAATAACCGCCAACATGAAGGAAACGGTTTATGCTGCATTATCCGAACTTGCTCCAGCCTGAACGTTATTATCCGGCCGAACCACAATCTTTGCTGGTGGCTACTGAGTTGGATCGGACCCGGATCGTGCAAAGTGCGCCGGTTCGGCGTTTGCAGCAAAAAACTCAGGTATTTCCGTTAGATGTTAAAGCCTCGGTACGCAGCCGGCTGACGCATTCCTTAGAAGTGCAACAAGCGGGTCGGCAAATCATTTTTGCTATTCGCCAAATGCGCCGCACCGATTGGGCAGAACAGGCAGTCACCAATCTCATTGAGATGTCTTGTTTATTGCACGATGTCGGCAATCCGCCGTTTGGGCATTTTGGTGAAGCGGTGCTGCGTGAATGGTTGCATGATGAACTGGATGGTCTCTTTGCCTCTGCAATATCAGCTCCCGCCAGTGAGCAATGGCAAAAAGTGCTGGCACCGGATCTGTGTAGTTTTGATGGTAATGCACAAAGTTTACGCTTAGTGCATTCCCTGCAACGACTCAATCTGACCTTAAGTCAGCTGGCCTGCATTATAAAATACCCACGAGTTATTGATGAATTGGTGACGGCGACCGAAGGTAAGATCGGCGTGTTCATCAGCGAACGGCAGCTGATTGAACGTATCCGCGATGTGTTGCAATTACCCGCCGGTGTTCGCCATCCGCTGGTCTTCATCATGGAAGCGGCAGATGACATTTCATATAGCATCGCGGATGTTGATGATGCCGTTGATCGTAATTTGCTGACCTTAGATACAGTCATAAAATTTCTGACCAAGCAGGTTGACGATGAAACTCGCGATTATTTAAAACCGTTGCTCGATGAAGCATTACAAGATGAACAGGGTTTCTTCCCGCATTTTCGTTATCGACTGACCAACGATTGGGTGCAATTGGCAGCAGAATCCTATCTGTTGCATAAAAAAGATATTCTGGCCGGGCATTTTGTCGGGCATCTATTGGAATGTGATCATCCGGCTATTCATGTATTAAATGCGCTAAAACGTCTGGCGCGACAATCCATCTTTGGACAACGCGAAGTGGAAAGCCTCGAGTTGTCTGGCTATGCCGCTATGCGGGGCGTGCTATTAAGCTACAGTGAATTATTGACGTTACCGGCGCAAATATTCCGCCAATTGCTAAGCGGGGAAGGGCATCACCGTTATCAGCATGCGTTGCGGCTTTGTCATCGGCTCTCTCGCCGGCATGTACTGGCTTATCAAAAAGCAACCGAAACACCGGATCCGTTTTTTCAGCGACCAGCAGAGCAGGAATGGTATTACCGGGTACGCTTGTTACTCGATTTCATCAGTGGCATGACCGATACCTATGTGCTGGAAGAGTATCGGCTGTTAAATGGCTGGGTTTAAACTACAGCACCGATTTTTTAACCAGTGCTGTATGAAACCAGGATGTCTAGCTGGCCATGCAGCGATAACTTTTGTTATCAAAACTCTCACTGACATCCTGATTCAGGATCGACAGCAACAGAATCGCACGCAGTTCACCATCCGGTTCCTGATAAATTGCCTGCAGACCCTTGAAGGGACCGTCCTCAATGAGCACTTGTTGACCGTGCTTCGGCAACCGGCTTACTACATCGCGTAATTCGTCACTGTCTTCATTGCGCATTAGCTGATAGATCAATTCCGCCGGTACTATATTCCACGTTTCACCATGCCCAATCACGCGGCTAATGCCACGGGTGGAGCGAATTTTCATGGGTGAAAACTCATGAATATCCACATGAATAAACAGATAACGCGGGAACATGGGCTCTGTTTTCTCGATCATTTTACCGCGTAAAATTTTGCGAGTGAGTACAAGCGGGTAATAACTGTCGATACCCTGATTTTTAAGATGTAATTTGGCCCGTTCTTCTTCTTTAGGATGACAGTAGGCCAGATACCAGTACTTCTTCATTCTGGCTCCTATTTATTATTTTGCTCTTGTGTAAACCACGATACAGGGCGATCAGGTCTGAAACTGATGGTTATGTCCCGTAATGTTTGTCAATTTATCGTGCAGAAAACAAAAAGGCCAACACAGGTTGGCCTTTTTATCGGTTTGCTTAACAAAAACTAACTAAGCGTTCGTTTCTTGTTCTAAGTCGGCACAGAAACGATAGCCTTCACCGTGAATAGTGGTGATCAGTTCCGGTGTGTCTGGATAATCTTCAAAATGTTTGCGGATCCGGCGAATAGTCACATCCACAGTACGGTCATGTGGTTTCAGCTCGCGGCCGGTCATTTTCAGCAGCAGATCGGCACGAGTCTGGATCTGGCCTGGATTTTCACAAAAATGCAGTAAAGCACGGAATTCAGAACGAGGCAGGCGGTAAGCCACCGCAGACGGATTGATCAATGAACGACTGTTGATATCCAGTGTCCAACCATTGAAGCGATACGCAGAGACATTGCCAGTAATCGGCTCTTCAACCGGATCACCACGACGAGTACGTCCCAGCAAATTGCGGGCACGGATCGTCAATTCCCTCGGGTTAAATGGTTTGGTCAGGTAATCATCAGCACCAATTTCCAGCCCTAAGATACGATCAACATCGTTATCACGGCCAGTCAGGAAGATCAGACCCATTTCACCTTTTTCCCGAATTTCACGTGCCAACAGCAAACCATTTTTTCCAGGCAAATTGATATCCATTATCACCAGGTCAACTCGCTGATTCGCTAATGTATGGTGCATTTCATCACCATTATTAGCTTCCAGAACATGATAGCCTTCCGCTTCAAAGATACTTTTCAGCGTATTTCGTGTGACGAGTTCATCCTCAACAATCAATATCTGTGGTATTTGCATGGAAATTCTCTGCGTTAAATGAAATTGCGTTAATTTTAACATATTCGCTGCATTCATATGACAGTAGATCTGTTTTTTCAATGTTATTAACAATACCTGCCAGCCTTGCTCACAGACTGCGTTTGTTAACTACCATCAATGGTTTGAAATCGCGAATTGTTACAAAATTTTGTTGACAGAAATGTACCTGATCCGGTATTGGTATGTCACTATTTATGCGAAGTCTAATTATGCTATCTACTATTACTACCCGCACAATTATTATCATTACCGGCACCACAATTGGTGGTACTGGCGCGGGCTGATGCATAAATAACACAAACAATTATCGAAGCCCGTCCCCTAACCAGGTACGGGCTTTTTCGTTACAGGGAGATGTATATGCGTGTATTAAAGTTTGGTGGTTCTTCACTGGCAGATGCGGAACGATTCCTCCGGGTTTCCGACATTGTGGTGAATAATCAGCAACAGGTTCAGGTGGCATTGGTGTTATCTGCACCAGCCAAAGTAACTAACCTGCTGGTGGCGCTGGTGGCTCAGACCAGCAAAGGTGAAGATGCCAGTGCAACACTGGCCGATATTGAAGGCATTTTCACGCGTCTGATTACCGGGCTGAAAACACGTTATGCCAATTTTGCTGACGAAGTGTTGATGCAACGTCTGCAGCAAGAACTGGGAACTATCCGCAGTAAAATGCAAGGTATCCAGTTGTTGAACCAGTGCCCCGATAGCGTACAAGCGCTCATCTTAAGTCGCGGTGAAGCGTTATCTATCGCCTGCATGGAACAATTACTGCTGGCGCGCGGTGAAAAAGTCACCCTGATCAACCCTGTTGAAATGTTACTGGCCGAAGGTAACTTCTTAGAATCTCACGTTGATATTGATGTCTCTCGTGCTCGTTTTGCTGCAACCCCAGTGAATGAAGGCCATGTTTATCTGATGGCAGGCTTCACTGGTGGTAACGCGAAAGGTGAACTGGTGCTGTTGGGCCGTAATGGTTCTGATTACTCAGCAGCGGTACTGGCGGCCTGTGTTAATGCTGATTGCTGCGAGATCTGGACGGATGTGGATGGTGTTTACAGCTGTGATCCGCGTCTGGTGCCGGATGCCGTATTGCTGAAACGCATGTCATATAAAGAAGCGATGGAGCTGTCTTACTTTGGTGCCAAAGTACTACACCCGCGTACCATCGCACCAATTGCCCGTTTCCACATTCCTTGCCTGATCAAAAACACCTTCAATCCACAGGGTGAAGGTACTTTGATCAGCGCCGATCACGGTGACGATCAATATCCGGTGAAAGGGATCTCCGATCTGTCAGGTATCTCGATGATCAACGTCAGTGGCCCAGGCATGAAAGGTATGGTTGGTATGGCTGGCCGCATGTTCACTGCGGTTTCCCGTGCTGGCGTATCGGTGGTTTTGATCACTCAAGCTTCTTCCGAATACAGTATCAGCTTCTGTATTCACACCTATGATGCAGAAAAAGCACTTAAAGTGCTGAATCAGGAATTCGAGCTGGAATTAAAAGCTAACTTGCTGGAAGAAATCGAGATCCGTCATGATCTGGCGATTCTGTCACTGGTGGGTGATGGCATGCGTACCATGAAAGGTATCGCGGCGCGTTTCTTTACTTCATTGGCGCAGGCTTCCATCAACATTGTGGCGATTTCTCAAGGTTCCAGCGAGCGTTCTATCTCAGCCGTGGTTGGCAACAAAAAAGTCACGGAAGCGATCAAAGCGTGTCACCAAAACCTGTTCGGTACACAACAATTTATCGACATCATTCTGGTTGGTCTGGGTGGCGTGGGTGGTGCGTTGCTGCAACAGATCCGTCGTCAACAAGCGGTATTGAGCAAACAGGGTATCGGCCTGCGTGTGGTTGGTCTGGCCAACTCCCGTAAAATGGTGTTGTCAAAAGATGGTCTGGATCTGGGTACCTGGCAAGCGGCACTAGAAGTTGCAACAGATCGTTTCAATCTGCAGGCTATCAAACAGCTGGTTGATGACAGCCATTTGATCAACCCGGTTATTGTCGATTGTACTTCTGATGAAACTATTTCCGGTCAGTATGCCGATTTCCTGGCTGCTGGTTTCCACGTCGTTACACCAAACAAAAAAGCCAACACCAGTTCTATTCAGTACTACCGCGAACTGCGTCGTACTGCTCAGGCTACGCGTCGTAAGTTTCTGTACGAAACCAACGTGGGTGCGGGTCTGCCGGTTATCGAAAACCTGCAGAATCTGATCAAAGCTGGTGATAGACTACAGGCCTTTAACGGTATTCTGTCGGGTTCACTGTCGTTTATCTTCGGTAAACTGGATGAAGGCAGCAGCTTCTCGGAAGCCACTTTGACTGCCAAAGGCAATGGCTTCACTGAACCAGATCCGCGTGATGACTTAAGCGGGATGGACGTTGCGCGTAAACTGTTAATTCTGGCGCGTGAAGCGGGTATGCCGCTGGAGCTGAGCGATGTGGTGGTCGAACAAGCACTGCCACCAGGATTTGACGCTTCAGGTTCTACCGATGAGTTCATCAAGCGTCTGCCAGAAGCTGATGCGTGGTTCCGTGAGCGGGTTGCCGCTGCCAAAGCAGAAGGCAAAGTATTGCGTTACGTCGGCAGTATCGAAAATGGTCAGTGCAAAGTGGCTATTAAAGAAGTGGACGAAAACGATCCGTTATTCAAAGTAAAAGATGGCGAAAACGCATTGGCGTTCTTCTCTACCTACTATCAACCGATCCCTTTGGTCTTGCGCGGTTACGGTGCGGGCACTGAAGTAACAGCGGCAGGGGTCTTTGCAGATCTTCTGCGCACCCTGAACTGGAAGCAAGAGGTATAATTCATGACCGTAGTAGCATACGCTCCGGCCTCGATTGGTAATGTCAGTGTTGGTTTTGACGTATTAGGTGCCGCTCTGGCACCTATTGATGGTGCTCTGTTAGGCGATCGTGTTGAAGTTTCCGATCACGATGCGCCATTTGCGTTGAGCTGTCAGGGTCGCTTTTCGCATAAATTACCGGCAGAAGCAGAAAAAAATATCGTTTACGACTGCTATCTGGGTTATGCCGCCGCACTGAAAAAACGTGGCTTAAGTATTAAACCACTGCGCATGGTGCTGGAAAAAAATCTGCCAATCGGCTCCGGTTTAGGTTCTAGCGCATCGAGTATTGTTGCTGCTCTGGCCGCATTAAATGCCTTTCATGATTATGCGCTGGATCAGACCGAAGCCTTATTGCTGATGGGCGAGTTGGAAGGTCAAATCTCCGGTTCGATCCATTATGACAACGTAGCACCATGTTATCTCGGTGGCCTGCAATTGATGATCGAAGAAGAAGGTGTCATCAGCCAGTCAGTACCGACCTTTGATAACTGGTATTGGGTCTCTTGTTATCCAGGGATCAGTATTTCTACCGCAGAAGCACGCGCTATTCTGCCGGCACAATACCGCCGTAGCGATTGTCTGACTTACGGTCGTCGTTTGGCTGCATTCGTGCATGCCAGCCACACCGGTCAGGAGAAATTGGCTTCGGCGATGTTGAAAGACGTTATTGCTGAACCCTATCGTCAGGCATTAATCCCTAAATTTAATGAAGTGCGTCAGCATGCTGCCATGTCTGGTGCACTGGCTACCGGTATCTCCGGTTCAGGCCCAACTGTCTTTGTTGCGATGACTGATAAGCAACAGGCATTACGTATGAAAGAGTGGCTGGAAACTAACTTCATCCAGAATGAAGATGGTTTCTGCCATGTCTGCAAGATTGATCGTCAGGGAACACAAATTACAGGACAAGGACTATGAAGCTTTACAACATCAAAGATCATTCAGAACAGGTCAGCTTTGCGCAAGCCGTGAAACAAGGCTTGGGTCGTGGTCAGGGTCTGTTTTTCCCAGAACAGATTGCTCCGTTAACCGATGTGAATGCATTGCTGGAGAAACCACTGGTAGAGCGTTCAGTGACTATTCTGAAGCACTTGATCGGTGATGAACTGTCTCAAGAAAAACTGGAACAGATGGTAGCGACCGCGTTCTCTTTCCCCGCACCGCTGGCGAAGCTTGCTGACAACTGTTATGCACTGGAATTGTTCCATGGTCCGACACTGGCATTTAAAGATTTCGGTGGTCGTTTCATGGCGCAATGCTTGACGGCGTTCAGCACAGGGGAAAAAATCACCATCCTGACGGCAACCTCTGGCGACACCGGTGCTGCGGTAGCGCATGCCTTCTACGGTCTGCCAAATATTGAAGTCGTGATCCTCTATCCAAACGGCAAAATCAGCCCGTTACAGGAAAAACTGTTCTGTACGCTGGGTGGCAATATTCGTACTATCGCGATCGAAGGCACTTTCGATGATTGTCAGGCGATGGTGAAACAGGCATTTGATGACGAAGAGTTGAAGAAAGCGATTGGTCTGAATTCAGCAAATTCTATCAATATCAGCCGTTTGGTTGCTCAGATCTGTTATTACTTTGAAGCGATTGCGCAGCTGCCGCAGGCTCAGCGCGAACAAGCAGTGATTGCCGTACCTTCTGGTAACTTCGGTAACCTGACGGCTGGTCTGATCGCGAAAGCGTTGGGTTTGCCAGTGAAACGCTTTATTGTAGCCACCAATGCCAACGATACGGTGCCACGTTATTTGGCGGAAGGCACTTGGTCTCCTAAAGAAACTGTTCCAACACTGTCAAATGCAATGGATGTTAGCCGTCCGAACAACTGGCCGCGCGTGGAAGAACTGTTTAAAGTTAATGGTTGGGATCTGAAAGAGCTGGGTTACGCCGCGCGTTCTGACGAAGAAACTCGTGCCAGCCTGAAAAAACTGCATGCGGCAGGTTATTTGTGCGAACCACACGGTGTGATCGCGTGGGATGTACTGCAATCGCAATTGGCTGCTGATGAAACCGGCATCTTCCTGTGTACTGCTCATCCAGCCAAGTTCAAAGAAAGCGTGGAAGAGATCCTGAACATCACATTGCCATTGCCAAAAGAATTGGCTGATCGTGCAGAGTTGCCACTGCTGTCGGCATTTATGCCAGCTGACTTTGCCAAACTGCGTGAGTTCCTGTTAGCGTAAATAGGTTTATTTATATCAATGCTGTGAAAAACCCTCTTCGGAGGGTTTTTTGTGACTGATTATTTACGACAGTGAAAAATTGAAGGAGAGGGACAGGTAAATTGGCGGCAAATTTAGGTAATAAAAAAGCCGACTTTTCAGCCGGCTTCTTTTAACAACCAGAAGGGTTATTATTTCTTGATGCGCAGTACTGGGCTTTCACCCAGAGTCACAGGACCAGACAATTTGGTCATTGATTTCACGTCATCCATGTTAGAAATAACAACAGGAGTCAGAGTTGATTTTGCATTGCTTTGCAGGAATGCCAGGTCGAACTCAATAATAGTGTCGCCTTTCTTAACCTGCTGGCCTTCCTGCGCGATGCGGGTAAAGCCTTGGCCTTTCAGCTCAACAGTATCAATACCGAAGTGAACAAACAGCTCGATACCTGAATCTGATTCCAAAGAGAATGCATGATTCGTTTCGAAGATTTTACCGATCACGCCGTCACATGGAGCAACCATTTTGTTGCCTGTTGGCTTGATAGCAATACCATCACCGACGATTTTCTCAGCGAAAACCACGTCTGGTACGTCTTCAATCGGTACAATCTCACCAGACAATGGAGCAAAAATTTCGATACCGGCAGTATCCGTTGCACCGTTGTCAGAAGAGACCATCTTCTTCAAAAAATCAAAAAAGCCCATGGTTTAGCTCCTGAATAATTATGTTATCGATACGATTCTATCAGACTGCTCTGTTCTTCACAAAGTACTCATCTACAATCGCTTCAACCTCAGCAGCTGTAGCTGATGCCAATGCACGGTCAGCCAGATCTTTTGCAACAGCATAGCTGGTACTACGAACCAATTGTTTCACACGAGGGATAGACATCGCACTCATTGAGTACTCATCCAGACCCATACCCAGCAGCAGCACGGTAGCGCGTTCGTCACCAGCCAATTCGCCACACATACCGGTCCATTTGCCTTCCGCGTGTGATGCATCGATAACCTGTTTGATTAGATTCAATACAGCTGGAGACAGTGGGTTGTACAGACGAGAAATCATCTCGTTACCACGGTCAACCGCCAGTGTGTACTGAGTCAAATCGTTGGTACCGATACTGAAGAAGTCAGCTTCTTTTGCCAGATGACGAGCCATTACTGCAGCGGCTGGTGTTTCCACCATGATACCGACTTCGATATTTTCATCGAAAGCAATACCTTCACTGCGCAGTTCATCTTTTAGTTCTGCCAATTCAACTTTCAGTGAACGGAATTCTTCTACAGAGATGATCATCGGGAACATGATACGCAGCTTACCGAAAACGGAAGCACGCAGGATCGCGCGTAACTGAGTGTGCATGATGTCTTTGCGATCAAAGAAGATACGCACAGCACGCCAGCCCAGGAACGGGTTCATCTCTTTCGGGAACTTCATGTAAGGCAGTTCTTTGTCGCCACCGATGTCCATGGTACGAACAATGATTGGCTTATCCGGCATGGACTGAGCCACTTCTTTATAAGCCTGGAACTGTTCCTGCTCAGATGGCAGAGAATCACGATCCATAAACAGGAATTCGGTACGGTACAGACCAACACCTTCAGCACCATTACGGTGTGCACCATCCATATCTTTCAGAGTGCCGATGTTGGAGCAGACTTCTACCTGATGACCATCTGTAGTGGTCGCAGGTAATTCACGCAGCTTAGCCAGTTCAGCTTTTTCTGCCAGGAATTTAGCCTGAGCAGCTTTAGTTTTGCTGATAACTTCGTCAGTCGGGTTGATGTGCACCTGATTGTGGATAGCATCCAGGATCAGGAAATCACCACTCTGTACACGTTTAGTAACGTCGTTAGTACCTACAATCGCTGGCAGTTCCAAAGAACGGGCCATGATAGAGGTATGAGAGGTACGGCCGCCGATATCAGTTACGAAACCACGCACGTAGTTCAGGTTGATCTGAGCGGTTTCTGATGGAGTCAGATCGTTAGCAACCAGGATCACTTCTTCATCGATAGTGCTCAGGTTAACAATTTCCATACCCAGCACGTTTTTAACCAGACGATTGCCGATATCACGGAAATCGGTGGCGCGTTCGCGCAGGTATGGGTCATCCAGTTCTGCCATCATAGAAGCATATTGCTCAATGGCTTGGTGGATTGCACGATCAGAACTGAACAGTTCATCGCGGATCAGGGTAAGAATATCCTGTTCGAGTTCTTCGTCCTCGAGCAGCATGATATGGCCTTCAAAAATAGCCTCTTTCTCTTCACCGAAAGTCTTACCAGCCATTTCTTTGATGGCTTCCAATTGTTGTGCAGACTTGGTGCGAGCTTCGTAAAAACGAGCAACTTCGCTATCAACCTGAGAAGAAGAGATTGGAGCCTGATTGATAACAATGTGTTGTTCTTTCAGCACCAGGGCCTTGGCAAATGCAACGCCAGGCGATGCCAGGATACCAGAGATCATAGCCGTACCTATGTTGTTGTGTTAACAGGGATAAAAAGTGCTAATGGCAAAAACCGGATTATTCCAGTGTATCCATCAGTGCAACCAGTTTATCTACCGCTTTCTTCTCATCGCTACCTTCAGCACGGATAGTGATAGTGGTACCTTTAACCAGACCCAGAGTTTGCAGTTTGAACAAGCTCTTAGCGCTAGCAGATTTACCGCCGCTGATCACAGTTACTTCGCTTTGAAATTCTTTAGCTTCTTTAACGAATTGCGCAGCAGGACGTGTGTGCAGACCGTTTTCAGCAGTAATTAGTACAGACTTCTCGTACATTTGTTCACCCCAAATTAAATAAATCCATATTGTTGAGCCAGCTAAGGATACCATCGACCTGCTGCGGAGATAAACGATTTTGCATATTAAAACGCTACTTTTTGCATAATGTTACCGAGTTGTTATTGATAAAATAATAGCTTGTAGTATTGGCACTACTGCCTCGTTAACCAAAGAGTCGATGTTTTGAGGCGACTGCAGTATAAATCGGAGATAAATCGGTAAAAGTAATATATACAACAATGAAAAAGCACGCCGAAGCGTGCTTTGAATGTAATGAATTGCACTTTAGTTTTACGATTGCAGCTCTTGTTCGGTAAAAATACCTTGGAATAACACGCTAGACAGATAACGTTCACCAGAACTTGGCAGAATGACAACAATAGTCTTGCCTTCAAACTCTGGTAATTCTGCCAGACGATTTGCTGCTACAACTGCGGCACCAGAGCTGATACCAGCCAGAATGCCTTCTTCTTCCATCAGACGGCGCGCCATTGCAATGGCATCGTCACTGGCAACTTTTTCAACACGGTCAAGCAGCGAAAGATCCAGGTTGCCAGGAATGAAACCAGCACCGATCCCCTGAATTTTATGTGGGCCTGGTTTCAGTTCTTCACCTGCCAGTTTCTGGCTGATTACTGGTGACTCCGCTGGCTCTACGGCGACAGAGATGATCTGTTTACCTTGTGTTTTCTTGATGTAACGGGAGATACCGGTAATAGTGCCACCAGTACCTACGCCAGCCACAACTACATCAACTTGACCATCGGTGTCATTCCAGATTTCTGGACCGGTTGTTTTTTCGTGAATTTCCGGGTTGGCCGGATTTTCAAATTGTTGCAGCAGAACATATTTTTCTGGATCAGAGTTAACCAACTCTTCAGCTTTAGCAATGGCACCTTTCATGCCCAGTGGGCCTTCAGTCAGTACCAGATTAGCGCCTAACGCTTTCAGCAGTTTACGGCGTTCCAAGCTCATGGTTGCTGGCATGGTCAGGGTGATTGCGTAACCACGGGATGCGGCGACAAATGCTAAGGCGATACCGGTGTTACCACTGGTTGGTTCGATAATTTCTTTGCCTGCTTTCAGGATGCCTTTTTTTTCTGCGTCCCAAATCAGATTGGCGCCGATACGGCATTTAACACTGAAACTTGGGTTACGGCTTTCGACTTTCGCTAATACATTGCCTTTACTGACGCGGTTCAGGCGAACCAGGGGAGTGTTTCCGATGGTCAGTGAGTTATCTTCAAAGATTTTGCTCATGTTCGCTCCTGCGAGTAGGTCTTTATTGAAAGTAGGTTAATCCTAAAAATCAGGATAGGAAATGCTGTTTTGTTATAACCATATGTAATAACAAGATATAGCCTGCTATTTATCTATGTCAGCCCCCGACTGATTAAAATAATCTGCGCATGCTATTTTCTTTTAGGCATAATTAGCATAATCAGAAGGATAGATTATAGCTTACCCCTGTTTATCTCACCGATGTGAGCACAGGGATAAGGAGGAAATAATGCGTGGCAAACTTATGTCAACGACGGCAATGTTGTTGTTGGCATGGAACAGCAGTTGTTTTGCAGTAACAGCGGAACTCCGGGAATCAGCATCAGAACCGGGAGCCGAAGTCAGTGCCTTATTGCCGCTACCTCCGGTCGCCGTGCGGGCTGAACTGACACAGCAACTGATGGAAGTTGCAATGGCGGGTATTCATCCGCTCTTTGCAAAAAGTTGGCTACAGCTCATGGAACAACCTGAGTTGGCGAAAAATCCTGAAACCTATTATCAGGTCTATAGTTTACTGCATCAATTCCGCCAGCAATGGCATGCGTTGGACGGTGATTCGCGTGAACGCTTCCATTTAAAGAATTTCAATCCGGTTTTATCGGCTGCTGATCGCGATGAATATGCTGCTTTGTTGCAGCGCGCGGATCTTGATAGGGTAATGAATAAACTGCGTCCACAGACAGAAAATTATCTGGTTTCCCGGCGTGTGTTATTGGCATTAATTAGTGAATCAAGAAAAGCGCCATGGCCTGAACTGCCGGCGTTGAAATTGAAGCCTGGCGATAGCAATGAAGCTTTGCCATTGATTCGTGATGTCTTGTTACGCAGCGGCGATTTACCGGCCGGGCAGTTGAATGCAGAACAATTACAGCTTGCTACCTATGATGAGCAAACTGTACAGGCAATCGCTCATTTCCAGCAGCGACACGGATTAGAAGCGGATGGTGTCATTGGTCGTCGGACATTAAACTGGCTTCGTCTGCCACCGAAAGTGCGCGCCGTCATTCTGGCGCGGAGTATTTTACGGGGCGACCTGCCGCTGCAGATCTCTTCGCAACGTCATGTCTTGGTTAATATTCCGGAATATCGTTTGCGTGTGCTGGAAGGGCAGCAAGAGATTTTTTCCAGCCGCGTTATTGTGGGCCAATTTAAGCGTCAGACACCGATACTATCCAGTGAGATATCGAGCATAGTTGTTAATCCGGCCTGGCATGTGCCTACGCGCATTCTGCAGCAGGATTTAGTGCCCAAATTGGTCAAAGACAAACACTTTCTGGATAAAGGCCAGTTTGAACTGGTGGATTCTCAGGGCGTGACGGTTGACCCCACGGCGATGGTTTGGGATGGTACGGAAGAAAATTTCCCTTACCGTTTGCGTCAGAAACCCGGTGATCACAATGCACTTGGCCGTTATAAATTTTATCTACCGAATAACGATGCGATCTATTTGCACTCGACTTCATCTCCGGGGTATTTCAAGCGTGATTTAAGAGCGCTGAGTTCAGGTTGTGTTCGGGTTGAAGAGGCGGATGATTTTGCCCGTTTGTTATTAAAAGGCTCAAAATGGAATATCGACAAGCTGGATAAGATGCTGAAAGAAGACACCACCAAGTGGTTATCGATGACAGATCCTATTCCGGTATATACCGTGTATTGGCGCAGTTGGGTTGATAAGCAAGGTCAGTTACAGTTCCGTGATGACATCTATCAATTTGATGACGATGCTAAAATGGCGAATAGTGCGGTGATCAATAGCTTAATTGATCATAGTTAAGCCGCTGTTTATCAACTGCGGAAATAAAAATGGGGACTTGAAGTCCCCATTTTTATTGGTAAGTCATAGCGTTATTTCTTTTGATCATCGACCCACATGGCGGTACTGGCACAGATAGCCATAGGCATCAGGAATAAATTCACGAGCGGAATTGAACCGAGCAACATTACCAGCCCACCAAAAGAGAGGTGTCGCCAGCGGTGCTCTGCCAGTTGCTGACGCATATCCGGAAAGGTAATTTTGTGATTATCATAAGGATAATCGCAGTATTGAATTGCCATCATCCAGGCGGAAAAAAGCAGCCAGAGCCACGGTGCCAGAAATTGACCGGCAATCGGCACAAAAAACAAGATGACACATAGAAGAGTTCGGGGTAGCCAGTATTTGAGCTTCTGCCATTCCCGGCGAAAAGCGTGATGAACCTCCTGCCATAATGGCCGCTCATCAACCCGATGCTGATCAGAGACCAGATATTGTTCCACCCGAGTCGCAAGCATGCCGTTAAAGGGGGCCGCCAGCCAATTGGTAACCATGCCGAATAAAAAGCTGAATGTGAACAAAATAGCAACAACAGCCAGCGGCCACAGTAAAAAAGTCAGCCAGTCGAGCCAGTCAGGTAACCATGCTGTCAACGCATGCATGGCGATATCAAAACGGTGAAATAATAAATAAAAGCCGATAGAGAATAGTAATATATTGATTAACAACGGGATCCAGACATAGCGACGGATACCGGGTTGCGTCATCAGGTGTAAACCCCGAAGCAAATAACCAAAAGCACTGAGCGGTTGAATATTTACCATTATTATTTTTCCTGCAGTGATACTGATTGCGACTATTACAGATAGACTCTTACTTTGGTAGAGGTCGTGATAGCTGATTTTGTTGAAATGCACGATTTTCTGTGAATAAGCGTTGTCAGTCTGCCCTGCAAAACGGATAATGTGAATCAGGAACAATCACTTATCGTTTATTTGTATCGGGTTATAAGAAGATTTTCCAGAGAAAGCAGCTCAATCTGTCTTGAAAAGTGTTTTTGAGGATTGATTGACATGGTTTCTTACCCGTGTGTTGAGGTCAATGAGACGCATGCGAATTAGCGGGAAATTGCAACGGCGCGTGTTCCACACCGGTGAAGGGAAAATTGACAACCAATTAAACAGAATAGAGCAACGACAATGCAGGATCTGCGAATAGTACTGGTCATAGTGGGTGCACTGGCAATTGCTGCGCTGGTGATCCATGGAGTATGGACAAATCAACGGAATAAACGGACACAGTTAAAAAATTCACCGTCGAAGCCTGTTGCCAATAAACGTAGTGCTGAAAGCCGCGATGTGGATGGATTTGATGCGGATGGTGTTGGTCAGGTTCGGGTTGTGACGCGCAATGGCACATCCGCCGGGCGTGATATTGAACCGGTGATTTCGACTGTGCCTCAATTTTCCGCCGCTGATAGTGATGATGCCGATGCTAACAATCAACCGTTGCCGGGAGTAGAACAAACCAGCACTGCACCAGTTGTGGAATCTGGCAACGTGATCTGGAAAGATGTTTATGTCATCAACATTACTGCCCGAGATGGTTCTTATATCTATGGTCGTGATTTAAAACATGCTTTGCGTATCTTAGGTTTCCGTTTCGGTGAGATGGATATTTATCATCGCCATCTGGAAATGGATGGGCAGGGTGATGTGTTGTTTAGCCTGGTCAATATGATCAAACCGGGCACGTTTGATCCGAGCAAGATGGATCGCTTGATGACGCCAGGAGTATCGCTGTTTATGCAGCTACCTGCTGCCGGTCGTGGTTTGGCGCATTTTGATTTAATGCTGAAAGCGGCAGATAAATTAGCCAGCGAAGTCGATGGTTTGCTGTTTGATGCAGCTCGCCAGCCATTGGGCGAATATTATTTGACGCAATGTCGTGAAGAACTAAAAGCATACGATCATCAATGAGTTATATACATAATTAATCTTAAGTGCGGCTTCGGCCGCATTTTTTATTGGCAGGTATTATCGAAGATTCTCCGCATAATTCAGTCAGGTATGCATGCGTTGTAATACCTGATACTGACAATTCTCTATTGAGTACTTTCTGCGCTGGGTTTGTAAATTAAGTTCGCTAATCTGCAGTGGCGAGAGTACCTACTTGTTGCTTGATTGCGTTAGACTGTGACCTTGAACAACGGTCGCTGTGAACGAGTTAGGTATGTTAAGTAAAAAACAAAAAGAATCTTTGGACACCGCAACAAATAACTTTTCTGAAGAGCAATTTTTAAATATTGTTAATTCAATATCAGAATTCAAATCATTAGAAAAAGAAATACAACTTAACTTTTTAAAAGCAGCGAACGCAATGTATCGTTCTGGAGAACAATATATTGACGATCTTGCTTATGATGCAGCCCAAAAAATATTTGCTGAATCATATCCGGATCATGAATTCGTAAATCAGATTGAGCCTGAACTTGTTGTTGATGGTAAAACAATTTCTTTGCCTGTAAGAATGCTTTCAACTGATAAAGCGTATAGCAAAGAAGAAATTATTAAATGGCTTGAGCGTATTCAAAAAGCTGCTCAGGAATTAGATATTCCAGCGCATGATATTATTATTCGTGTGACACCAAAATTGGATGGATACGCGGCATATGATGATGGCAACATTCTTTATACCCGTGGTGATGGTGCTAAAGGCCGAGATATCTCGATAGTTTTTGAGCGTGGCCTGAAGGTTGGCGGGCGCGGCTTGCGAGGTCTGGGTCAGGGCGAAATTGTCATTTCTAAATCATATTTCGAAGAAAAACTCTCCGCGTATTTTGATAATTCACGAAATATGCAGGCTTCTATCATCGCAGAAAAAAATGTCGATGACCGGGTACAACAAGCGATTAATGATGGTGCGGCGCTTTTCTTTCCATTCTCTGAATTGAGTAATTGGGAAGGGGGTATTAATGATTTTCTGAATGGCTTTGAAGCAATAACGCAGGAGATCTGGCAATCCAGTGACTATGATGTTGATGGTGTTGTCATTGAAACTACGAATTCCCAAATCAAAGATTATATGGGGTTCACCAAACATCACCATCGTTGGCAAATAGCCTTTAAAGCGAATACGGAGAAGGCGGAAGTCTTAGTCCATAAAGTGACGCCGCAAACATCCAGAACTGGCCGTATTACGCCAGTCGTTGAGCTTGAGCCGACACGACTGTCAGGTGCATTAATTAGTCGTGCCACCGCACATCATTACGGGATGGTTAAATCGAAAGGCATAGGTCCGGGGGCCGTGATCGAGCTGGTGAGATCTGGGCTGGTTATTCCGAAGATTGAACGTGTCATCAAAGCAGCAGATGCAGAGATTCCTAATGTTTGCCCAAGTTGCGGTTCGCATGTAGTTTGGGATGGCGACAATATCGTGTGTCCGAATACCACTGATTGCCCAGCTCAGGCAGAAAATACGATGATTCACTTCTTTAAAACACTGGCGAATATCGATGGTTTTGGCCCTGCGACGATATCGATTTTGTATGCAAATGGTATCAAGACAATCCATGATGTTTATTTGTTGATCGAACAGCCAGAGAAATTAGTGGCATGTGGTTTCAAAGAAAAAACCATCAATAATCTGGTGTCACAATTAAAATTAAGCCAAACGATTGCCATTGAAGATTGGCGCTTTTTAGCGGCATTTGGTGTAATAAGACTTGGTTTAGCCAGTGCAGAGAGTTTGCTGCAGCATCATCCGATCGAAAACATATTTGAGTTAACGGAAGCGCAGATCTGCCAAATTGATGGTTTTGCTGAAAAAACAGCGACAGCTATTGTTGAAGGGCTTAACAGTATTAAAGCTGAATTTAACGCGATATTTAGTTTAGGTTTTAATCTGGTGCGAACGGTTCTAGTTGGCGATGAAACCAATGCAACAGAAAGTCCTATTGCAGGAAAGATTGTGGTTTTCACTGGTTCTATGCAACGCGGAAGCCGCGCTGATATGGAAAAAGAAGCTAAGTTATTGGGTGCGAAAGTGGCCAGTTCGGTATCAGGTAAAACAAATTATTTGATCACTGGTGAAAGTGTTGGTGCTAAAAAAATAGCGGATGCGCAAGCCAAAGGCGTTACTGTTATAACAGAAGACGAATATCTGGCGTTACTAGGAAAATAGATATAAAAAATCGGAAGTATATTTGTAAAATTAGTTTTTAACGAGAGCGAGCATAGAGCATTGCTCTCGTTAAAAGCTCAATAATTCGAATTTCTCATTTAAAATAAATTGATAAATATTACCCCCAATTAATTTATGATTGGCCCTGCTTTAACTAGCTCTTCGCCAGCTTCCGTATCCGTATATTGCTCAAAATTATTAATAAAGCGAACTGCCAGATCTTCGGCTTTTTCACGCCAGACTGAATTATCAATATAGGTGTTACGTGGGTCTAAAATATGGTTATTTATTCCAGCGAGAGTGACGGGTACTTCTAAGTTAAAAATAGGTAGCGTATGTGTATCAGCTTTCGCCAGAGAACCATCCAAAATCGCATTGATGATGGTGCGCGTATCTTTAATGGAAATGCGTTTTCCTGTGCCATTCCACCCAGTGTTCACCAGATAGGCTTCGGCATTAGCCTCTTTCATCCGTTTTACTAATACATCTGCATATTGCGTTGGATGTAGCGTTAAGAACGCAGCGCCAAAACAGGCGGAGAAAGTGGGAGTTGGCTCGGTGACACCTCGTTCAGTACCCGCTAGTTTAGCGGTAAAACCAGAGAGGAAATGGTATTTTGTCTGTTCTGGTGAGAGGCGAGAAACCGGCGGTAACACACCAAACGCATCTGCAGTCAGAAAGATAACCTTTGTCGCGTGACCCGCTTTAGAGACCGGTTTAACGATATTTTCGATGTGGAAAATGGGATAAGAGACCCGCGTATTTTCTGTTTTGCTTCCATCGTCAAAATCGACCTGACCTTGAGCATCAACAACGACATTCTCAAGCAATGCATTACGGCAGATAGCATTGAAAATTTCAGGTTCCGCCTGCTTCGATAGTTTAATGGTTTTGGCGTAACAACCACCTTCAAAGTTGAACACCCCGTCATCATCCCAACCATGTTCATCGTCACCAATCAACTGGCGTTTAGGGTCGGTAGATAGAGTCGTTTTACCGGTGCCAGACAAGCCAAAAAAGACTGCGACATCACCTGCCGAGCCAACGTTGGCAGAGCAATGCATTGAGGCAATGTCTTTCAGTGGGAGCAGGTAGTTCATGACAGAGAACATGCCTTTCTTCATTTCTCCGCCATACCAGGTGCCGCCAATGAGTTGCATTTTTTCAGTGAGATTGAATGCGACAAAGTTTTCAGAATTCAAACCTTGTTGCTGCCAATCAGGGTTGGTGCATTTAGCGCCATTCATCACGATAAAATCTGGTTCAAAAGTAGCCAGACTTTGTTCATCCGGGCGAATGAACATGTTTTTCACGAAATGCGCCTGCCATGCGACTTCAGTAATAAAGCGCACGCTTAACCGCGTTTCCGGGTTGGCACCACACCAAGCATCAACCACAAATAATCGTTTACCCGATAGCTGCTTAGTCACCAGTGATTTGAAATGTTGCCATGTATCTTGAGATATCGGGTGATTATCGTTTTTTCCTTTACCTTGATCGCTCCACCACAAGGTGTCACGCGTTAAATCATCACGAACAATATATTTGTCTTTCGGTGAACGTCCGGTAAAAATGCCGGTATCAACAGCGACGGCACCTGATTGTGTCACCGTACCTTTTTCATATTGTTCTAAACCAGATTTAGTTTCTTCAAGTAGTAACGTATCAAAATCTGGGTTGTAAATAATATCCGCAACGTCTGTAATGCCAAGTTGAAGAATATGTTCGTTAACTAATTTATTATAAGACATGTTGAAAACACCTAATTAATAATTTAATGGATGTAGCTATCTATTTAACGATGTTTTTATTTATAAAAATAAAATTACTGCATCTGTGTGATATGGGGGATAATTATTGGAGTGTTATTTTAATGAAGGCTTCATCTATAAGCTTGAAAAGTTTATAAATTAATGTTTTTTATTAATTTATAAAGTATCACTCATAACTCAATCGTCGTGACGTAATGATGGCTCGGTAATAGTAAAACTCCCCTTAAACAGGGGAGACACTCATTTGTGCATTGATATTACGACTAATATGACGATCGGGTTCATTCGGGTTATGTAAATTATATATGTTCTCTTCACGAAATAGAGATAGCTCTGTTGGCGCTGAGGTAGCATCTCGGGAGTTGCTTGGTTGTAAGCTCTGATAGAGTGAAATGCGGTTTGAATGATGACGGAGCGGAAGTTGTTGTGCCGTCTGTTTAGTGACAAACGGCACGCGCTAATTCAGAGTTGTTCTGAGATCAGAAAAAATGAACGATGACGATGCAAATTTTTGCGGTGTCGGGCTACACGGGCAACCAGACGACGAACACCGCTTCGCAGAGTCGATGTTTTACGTAAACGAATTTTTCTTCTTGCTTGCATAGGGATTCTCCCCTCTTTCTTGTTGTCTTGTTGTTATCAGATAAGTGATATCACATCCAATACGAGAAAGAAAAGGGAAAAGCTCGCGTTGTTACATGCTTTACATACTAAACCTGCATTTAATCGTGCTGTTCCGTGATAGATCGCAGCTTTTCGGTCGACAGCTACCCTCCCGCCTTCCTATAATACGCACACTGCAATTTCCCCCCTCTATTACTTAGTGAGAGAACTGGCAACATGGAAATCTTACGAGGTGCGCCTGCGCTATCCGAGTTTCGTATCAGCAAATTGAAGGATGCATTTGCTGAAAAATCCTTACCTGTGCATGATGTCTATGCTGAATATATGCACTTTGCCGATGTCTCGGCTCCCCTCTCGGAGGCGGAACGGGTAATACTGGAAAAATTGTTACGGTACGGTCCGACCATTGCTGAACATACGCCGACAGGCTTGTTAGTTTTGGTTACTCCCCGCCCTGGCACTATCTCTCCTTGGTCATCGAAAGCAACAAACATTGCGCACAACTGTAGTCTGAAGCAAATCAACCGTTTGGAACGTGGTATCGCCTATTACATTACTGCAGATGCGTTGACGGCTGAACAACAGCAGACCATTGTGGCGTTGCTGCATGATCGCATGATGGAAAGCGTGTTTGCGAAGCTGGATGATGCGGCAGCACTGTTTGCCCATCATGAACCGCATGCTCTGACGGCAGTTGATGTGTTGACCGGTGGTCGTGAAGCTTTGGTGAATGCTAATATTCAGCTGGGTCTGGCGCTGGCCGATGATGAAATCGACTATTTGTTGGAAAGTTTCCAGAAACTGGGACGTAATCCAAACGATATCGAACTGTATATGTTCGCGCAGGCTAATTCTGAGCACTGCCGCCATAAGATTTTTAATGCTGATTGGACGATTGATGGTCAGAAACAGGCAAAATCGCTGTTTAAAATGATCAAAAACACCAATGAAAAGCATAGCGATTATGTGTTATCTGCGTATAAAGATAACGCCGCCGTGATGGAAGGCAGTGAAGCTGGCCGTTTCTTCCCAAGCCCGGAAACTGGCGAATATCAATATCATCAGGAACCCATTCACATCCTGATGAAAGTTGAAACCCATAACCACCCAACGGCGATTTCTCCGTTCCCCGGTGCCGCTACCGGCTCTGGTGGTGAAATTCGTGATGAAGGCGCAACAGGTCGTGGTTCTAAACCAAAAGCGGGTTTAAGTGGTTTCACGGTATCTAACCTGCAGATCCCTGGCCACCACCAGCCATGGGAAACTGATTTTGGTAAGCCAAACCGCATTGTTAGCGCACTGGATATCATGATTGATGGCCCGTTGGGTAGTGCGGCATTTAACAACGAATTTGGCCGTCCGAACATTCTGGGTTACTTCCGTACCTATGAAGAGAAAGTACCAAGCCATAACGGTGACGAGATCCGTGGTTATCACAAGCCAATCATGCTGGCGGGTGGCTTAGGTAACATTCGTGGCGAACACGTACAAAAAGGCGAGATCTCTGTCGGCGCAAAACTGGTCGTACTGGGTGGCCCAGCCATGAACATCGGTTTGGGCGGTGGCGCTGCGTCTTCCATGACCTCAGGTCAATCAGCGGAAGATCTGGATTTTGCTTCAGTACAGCGTGAAAACCCAGAGATGGAACGCCGTTGTCAGGAAGTGATCGACCGTTGCTGGCAGATGGGTGAACACAACCCGATCCTGTTTATCCACGACGTGGGTGCGGGTGGTCTGTCAAATGCAATGCCGGAACTGGTGAACGATGGTGGCCGTGGTGGTAATTTCTCACTGCGCGCGATTCCGAACGATGAACCGGGCATGACGCCGCTGGAGATCTGGTGTAACGAGTCACAAGAACGTTATGTACTGGCGGTAGCGGCTGATCAATTGCCACTGTTTGAAGAGCTGTGCCGTCGTGAACGCGCGCAGTATGCGGTGATTGGTGAAGCGACCGAAGCGCAACACCTGACACTGAATGACAGTCATTTCGATAATAAACCGATTGATATGCCACTGGATGTATTGCTGGGTAAAGCCCCGAAAATGCATCGTGAAGTAAGTTCGTTGTCAGCAAAAGGCAAACCATTAGATCTGAGCGGCGTCACCGTGAAAGATGCGGCGGAACGTATTATGCGTCTGCCGACAGTGGCAGAAAAAACCTTCCTGATCACCATCGGCGACCGTACCGTAACGGGTCTGGTTGCGCGCGATCAGATGGTTGGCCCTTGGCAGATCCCGGTTGCGGATTGCGGCGTAACTGCTGCCTCTTACGACACCTATGCCGGTGAAGCAATGTCGATGGGTGAACGTTCACCGATTGCACTGCTTGACCACGCTGCTTCGGCGCGTATGTCGGTGGCAGAGTCATTGACTAACATTGCGGCCACGCAAATTGGCGATCTGAAACGCGTTAAGTTGTCAGCGAACTGGATGGCTGCAGCTGGTCACCCTGGTGAAGATGCGGGTCTGTATGCGGCAGTGAAAGCGGTAGGCGAAGAGCTGTGTCCTGAGCTGGAATTGACTATCCCGGTGGGTAAAGACTCTATGTCGATGAAAACCCGCTGGCAGCAAAATGATGAGCAGAAAGAGGTGATTGCACCGCTGTCGCTGATCATTACGGCATTTGCCCGTGTGGATGATGTGCGTAACACTGTCACACCACAACTGCGTACCGATAAAGGCGAAACCGACCTGATCTTGATCGATCTGGGTAGCGGTAAAAACCGTCTGGGTGCATCGTGTCTGGCACAGGTTTACAAACAACTGGGTGACAAAGCGCCGGATGTTGATTGCCCGGCACAGCTGAAAGGCTTCTTCAATGCTATGCAGGCATTGGTTGCTGATCGTAAATTGCTGGCTTATCACGACCGTTCCGATGGTGGTTTGTTCGTTACTCTGGCCGAAATGGCGTTTGCCGGCAAAACCGGTATCAGCGTTCAGCTGGATCAGTTAGCCAGTGACGACTTGTCTGTGCTGTTTAACGAAGAGCTGGGTGCCGTAATTCAGGTTGCCCGTGCTGATAAAGAAGAAATTCTGACCATTCTGGCCGGTCATGGTCTGGCGGCGAATACTTTTGTGATTGGTACGCTGAACCAGAAAGACACGCTGTGCTTTACCCGTAACGATCAGGTAGTGTTGTCTGAGCCTCGCGTTCACTTCCGTAAAATTTGGGCGGAAACCACCCATCTGATGCAACGGATGCGCGATAACCCAGCCTGTGCTGACAGCGAACATCAGGCCAAACTGGATGTTAATGATCCAGGTCTGAATGTAAAACTGAGCTTCGATCTGAATCAGGATGTGGCAGCACCATTTATTGCTAAACATGCAGCACCGAAGGTTGCGATCTTGCGTGAGCAGGGTGTGAACTCGCAAAGCGAAATGGCAGCAGCGTTTGATCGTGCTGGTTTCAGTGCCATCGACGTACACATGAGTGACATTCTGGAAGGTCGCCTCGATCTGGCAGAATTCCAGGGCTTAGCCGCTTGTGGTGGTTTCTCTTACGGTGACGTATTGGGTGCTGGTGAAGGTTGGGCGAAGTCAGTGTTGTTTAACAACCGTGCACGTGATGCGTTCCAGAGCTTCTTCCATCGCAATGACACTTTTGCGCTGGGGATCTGTAACGGTTGCCAGATGATGTCTAACTTACATGACCTGATCCCGGGTGCTGACCTGTGGCCACGGTTTGTACGTAACGAATCTGAACGTTTTGAAGCTCGTTTCAGTTTGGTAGAAGTGCAGCCATCACCGTCGATCTTCTTCCAAGGCATGGCCGGTTCTCGTATGCCAATCGCAGTGTCACATGGCGAAGGCCGAGTTGAACTGCGTGATGCGGATCATCTGTCAGCACTGCAAAACAGTGGCACGGTGGCGGTGAAGTTTGTCGATCATTACGGTGTAGCGACGGAACGTTACCCGCTGAACCCGAATGGTTCACCAGCTGGTATCACCGGTCTGACTACCGCGGATGGTCGTGTGACAATCATGATGCCGCATCCGGAACGTGTAATGCGTACCGTGGCGAACTCATGGCACCCAGACGATTGGGCAGAGAACAGCCCATGGTTACGTATGTTCCGTAACGCCCGTGTGTTTATTGGTTAATCATCACCAATCAAACAAACAAAATAAGAGAGCCGCTGACAATGCGGCTCTTTTTTTATCTGCGTTATACCCTTCGTACTTGAAGCTGCAGCGTCGTTGACGGCGTTCACTCACCCCAATCACATAGCATCTCTATGCTCATGGGTATTCACTCACTTGTCGCCTTGCTGCAACTCCAATTACTTTGGGTATATCCAATTTGATTATTGTGATAAACGCCGTGCTTGCCAGTAATAACGCTGCCAGTAAGGTTGATTCAGATCGGAGATCATCACACCTTTACTGCTCGAGGCATGCAGGAATTTATTTTTTTCCACCATTACACCAACATGTCGGGTGCTACGGCCAATATTAAAGAATACCAGATCGCCGGGGCGTAATTGACGGCTGGAGACAGCGCGTCCGATATGGGCCTGACTATCGGTATCTCGCGGCAGTTGCATGGCAAATTGCTCGCGAAACGTGAGTTGCATAAACGCAGAACAATCTACACCACGACGACTCTCACCTCCGGTTCGGTAAGGAACGCCTTGCCATTCTTGGTATTGTTCATATAACGCAGAGCGGGCATACGCGGGATCACTTAACCCTGATGCGTAGTGCGGCGATTCTGACATCTGACTTTGACAGCCAACTAACAATAATGCTGACAGTACAAGCCAGAGCAAAGCGAAATAAGATGATGGCGTTTGCGGTGCACTCATTCCGTTGATCCTATTTATCCGTATGCAGTCTTAATTTACCCGGTAATAATTCAAATCGTGTGACATGCTGTTTCAACCACAGTTGTTCTTTATCTTTAGTGTTAAGAACATATGCGGGTTGTTGTTCCAGCCGGCTTTGTAAACCTTGCACCAGATAGCCTACCAGCGGTGCAAATTGTTCCTGTACTGTGGCTGGTTTAATTTGATAGCTGGTCAGCGTGAAGTTGTCGAGATAGATCGCGCCATTTTGCAGATGGTAGCGAGGTTTTGCCTCAAAATCAGCCGTAATTGTGCCATCTACTGCAGGTTGGCCGGGAAGCGTCAATGTAAAACGCCCATTACTCAGCACTTGCGCCATATTTGCCTTCTGACGACCCAGACGCACTTGCATGGAGTCGATATTTAAATCGACATCAAATAAGCCGGGCAAGCCATACTGCTGTTGGTATTTGGCTTTTTGGTTCACATATTGAGTTAATTCTTGCTCTGTAATATCAATTGGCCCTGCAGTTTGGCTGCTGAGAGATAGAGTTAAAAGAAGAGCGTGCAACATGATACCGCCTTATCAAATAGCCTATAAACGCGGGCTCATCATAGCATTCGTTGCGTATCATGCCAGTGTAGAGAGTGAGGATGAATAAATGCGACCGCAGATGACGGTGTTGGATGTGCTGTATAACCTTTTTGGTTTTCTGGTCTTTGGATTTTATGCCTTGCTGGTGGTGGGTGTCGTTCTGCGGGTGATCATGAAACGGCGTCCGATCGGCGTTTCATTGGCATGGTTGGCACTGATCCTTGCGATCCCGGTGTTAGGTGTTTCAGCTTATCTTATTCTCGGCGAAATCCGGCTGGGGCGGCGGCGGGCGCAACGGGCTCAGGCGATGTATTGGCCATATGTGGCGTGGTTGCAGAATCTGATCGCGAGTTTTCCTCATCAGCCAGTGACGCCATCGGTCAAAGCGAATCCGTTGGTGGCGTTGATCCAATCACGCTTAGGCATGCCGTTGCTGGGCGGAAACCGTATGGCGCTGTTATCCGAACCGGAGGAAATTCTGCAGCACCTAGTTACGGATATTCAGCAGGCTAATACATCCTGCTATCTGGAGTTTTATATCTGGCAGGCGGGCGGGCAGGTTGATGTGGTTGCAGAGGCATTGATTCAGGCCGCGCGACGTGGGGTGGATTGTCGGGTATTGCTTGATTCTGTCGGCAGTGCAGATTTTTTTGATACTGACTGGCCGGGGCAGTTGCGTGAGGCCGGTGTTCGCTTAGTTGAGGTCTTACCAGCGAAAGCGTGGCGGATGCCATTTCACCGGCAGGATCTGCGTATGCACCGTAAACTAATGATAGTGGATGACTGCGTAGCCTACACCGGCTCGATGAATCTGGTTGATCCGCAGATCTTTAAATTGGATAGCGGTGTGGGTCAGTGGGTTGATGTCATGGTGCGGGTGCAGGGACCGGTGGTACCGGTGATGTGGTCGCTGTTTGTGCGTGATTGGGAGATGGAAACCGGTGAACGACTGTTGGATTCGCAACACCATGAACCGGAATACTGGACTGAGAAAGGGCACCACATCCAGCTGGTGCCTTCCGGGCCGTTTGCCGGCGGCGACTGTGTTCAGCAAATTTTGCTACAGGCCATTTATCAGGCAGAGCATAGTCTGGTGTTAACTACGCCCTATTTTGTGCCGGATGATCCGCTGGTGGCGGCGTTGCAATCCGCCGCCGATCGGGGGGTATCAGTGAAACTGATTATTCCTGAACGTAACGATTCCCGGATGGTTAGTTTTGCTTGTAATGCCTTTTTGGATGAGTTGTTGACATCGGGAGTGGAGATCCACCGTTCCCGTAAAGGCTTACTACATACCAAAAGTGTATTAGTCGATGATGATCTTGCGTTGATTGGCTCGGTAAATCTGGACAAACGCAGTCTGTGGCTCAATTTTGAAGTCACGCTCTTGGTGGACGATCACTCATTTGCGACTATGCTGAAAGAGCTACAGCAACGTTATTTATTGGATGCCAAACGTCTCGAACTGACCGAGTGGCGAGATCGCCCGTGGATACAACGTATGCTGGAAAATGTATTTTATTTGTTCAGTCCACTACTGTGATATTTTCACAGTAACTAAATGTGATGCGCAATTTATGGATAAGTCTATACGACGAGGGACGGGGTTATGAGTTCAACAATCACTAAATTTACGGTATGGGGTCTGTTGGTTGCCGGATGTGCCGCTACTGCCGCGGCCAGTTGGTACACTGTCAAATCACTGGATGAGCATATCCTGTCGAGTGTCGAAAGCATTAACCGCAGCGGTGTGATGCGTGCCAGTTGGTATCCTAAATCGACCATGCCTTTTTCCCGCGATGGTGTGCTGCATCTGGTGGTGTTCAATCAGCAGATGCGACAAAACCAGAATGCTGCGCAAGTGGACAGTGATGATCCGGAATCATTACGCGAAGTCCAGGATGCGATGGCGGAACCATTGCCGGCAGAGCAGCAAAAACCGGTTGAGTTGTTTGTGAATGTTTCTAATTCCGTACTACCGTTGATTGTTACCGGTGATGCCACATTAGATATGTCGCGGGGCAGCATGGCTGATTTGGTAGCACAACAGGCGGTACCTGCATCTTTGCCCATCATGCTGGCCTGGAAATTCACTGCCTATAACCAAGGTGTTGATCTGCGTCTGAGCATGGATAACTGGATGATTGAGCATCCTGATAACATGGTGAAGGTCGGTGCGGCAGAGTTAACACTGCAAGGCAACTTTAAAAATATGCTGGAATTTCACTACGGTTGGCAGGGGCTTAAAGTTAACAGTAAGCCCGCAGCACAAGGTGATCTGGAAATTATGCCTTTGGAGGGCAGCACGCTGTTGCGTCGCTTTGCGCGAACTTGGATCTCCCCGGAAGGGCATATGACGCTGGAAGGGATGCGTTTCTCGGCACCTGACGGCAAAGGCGAGATGGGCAAGTTTCAATTTGATGCCATGATGGATGAATCACCTTCAGAAACAGGCGTGGTGTTGAATATCAAACACCGGATTTCATTGTCGAATTTATCGCTGAACACTCCGCAGGATAAATTCAGCCTGGAAGATTTGTCTGTCGGGCTCAATCTCAGCGGATTAAATAAACAGGGATTTGAAGAGCTGGCACAACTGGCGGATGCAGAAAAGCCAGATTTCATGCAGATGATGAAAAGTCTCAATAAAATCACTACGAAGAGTGTGAAACTGGAACTGGCTCCATCGCGAGTGAAAGTGAACAAAGCAATGCTGACCGCCAGTGGCAAGCTGGAAACACTACCGTTTGAAGTAGAACAATTGATGCGGGCAAGTGCCGCGGATACGCCTGATCCCTTTAAATACATGGTGCAGGGTGATTTAACCATTTCGGCAGAGCCGAAGATCGTGTCGGGGTTAACGGCAGAACTTCAGCAACAACTGGCTGGGTTACAGCAACAAGGATTTATTAAAGCGGATAACAAAGGGCTGACGAGCCATTTGCTGTTACGGGGGGGGGGATTAACGGCGAATGGCAATGTGGTGCCGGTTAATGAATACAGAAATCTACGTGAGTAACCATCGGCTGCTGACATCAATGTCATAGTCTTGTCATATCACTCCTTTATGTTGCTGCCGGATGAGAGTTATCCGACGCCGCATAAAGGATGTGTGATGCGTAAATACCCCAAAATCATATTTTGGTTTGTTGTCAGCAGTTTAACTTTGTTGCTGGCGATGACCTGGTTTACTGGTTATCAATCCGATCGTCTGTTATCGCAATGGCTGTTAAAAGCCAGCCAGACCCCAGGCATCGCGACCAGTTGGTTCGATCAGGAAAAAAATCTGTTTACCCGCCAAGCGGAGCTCCATTTGATGATCGCGGAGCCGGCGCAGTTGCTGGTACTTTCTCCCGCGTTGAACGGGGATAACCAGTTACGCCGCTGGTTACAGCAATCAGGGCCGATTGAGCTGTATATTGAGTTACAGCAACACCTCTTTCCCGGATTTACCCAAGGCACTGCACACATCAACATGCGACGAGGCATATTTGCTGATCGGTCTGACATGCCCACTATTCCTCATCGATTTTACTGGCAGGTCAATGGTGTGACGGGGGACATTGTGGCCGGGCTTGATATGGCGCAATGGAACTGGTTGCGAGATGAGCTGACGTGGTTGGTGGCACCGCTCAATGCCGAAGTTACACTCGCTGCTGATAAGCAGATTGATCTGTCTGTCTTATGGCAGGGAATGCAGTGGCGCAACGAGCAAACTGAAACACGAGGTGAGTTGGGTAAACTGTCTTTTAACTCGCAGCTGACAGGCAATGACGGCCTTTGGTTAATGCCACAGGCTAATTTGTTGTTGGAACAAATCGAATTACAGCAGCCTGATCGCCAGTTACAGTTAACGCAGTGGCACTGGCAGACCGGGGTGAGTGAAAACCGCGATGGCTTGCTCAGTGTGGTGGATGTGAATAGCCATTCGAATATTCATCATCTTTCTTACCGTAGCCAGCAAAATGATTATCAGCTCAGTGATTTAACGGCAGGGCTGGCTTTAGGGGGCGTGAACCGTCAGGGGTTTGAAGCGTTGCTGATGAACTCCGGGCTGGATGCGGCCAATCTGGCGAAATGGAAAGCCGGACTTAATTTGATTACCCGCACAGGGGTGCATTTTAAATTAGAGCCCTTTGATTTGAAGCTGAATAGGGAACCGATCCGTATGCACGGGCAACTGACGACGCGGCCTTTTGATGTCTCGCAGGTGCATGGAGTTGAGTCGATGCGCTCGTTGCTGCAAGGGGATTTATCGTTAGAGGTGACGCAAGCGCTGACACAACAATTTGCCCCTGTGGCGGCGTTATTGCCAGATCTGTTATTAGATGGTTATCTGGAACCTGTATCTGCCGGGCACATTGCAACAAAACTGCGGATGGTGAATGGCAAATTATCGGCCAACGGTGTTGCGGTGCCATATTAGGCTATTGCAGAAACAAAATGGCGGAGCACAGCTCCGCCATTTCTATTTATTCAAAAACGACTTATTTGAAAACACTTTATTTGAACACAACAGTTTTATTGCCGTAAACAAAAACGCGTTCTTCAGAGACGGCAGTTAACGCTTGATTCAAGACAGAGCGTTCGCCATCACGACCGGCTTTCGCCATATCTTCCGCTGAGAAGTTATGATCAACGCGGATCACGCCTTGCTCAATGATCGGGCCTTCATCCAGATCGTTGGTGACGAAATGGGCGGTTGCACCAATGATTTTTACACCCCGATCAAAGGCCTGCTGATAAGGGCGGGCACCAATGAACGCGGGCAGGAATGAATGGTGAATATTGATGATGCGGTAAGGGTATGATGCGACAAAGCCCGGTGTCAGTACGCGCATGTATTTGGCCAGCACCACATATTCCGGTTCATATTCATCAATGACCGCACGCATTTTGGCTTCGTGTTCTTCACGACTCAGACCTTCATGACTGATGTGATGAAACGGAATATTAAATTTGCTGGTTAAATCGGCTAACACATCGTAGTTGCCCACCACAGCGGCAATTTCTAAATTCAGCGCACCTTCGTAGCACTTGATCAGAATATCGCCCAGACAATGCGCTTCTTTGGTCACCATGATGACGACACGTTTTTTGCCTGCCGGCACTAAACGACGTTTAGCGCCCTGCGGTAATGTGTCATCCAGATCACCCAGCAGTGTTTCATCGTTAAAACGACCTTCCAGCTCGGTACGCATGAAAAAGCGCCCTTGCGAGTGATCAACAAACTCATCATTTTTGATGATGTTTAATTGATGTTTGTAGCAAATATAAGTGATTTTTGCGATCAGACCCTGTGCATCAGGGCAGTCAGTCAGCAGGATCTTACGTTTCATCCCGTGGTTTTCCTTGGATACGAGTCACAACCAATAATGGCGCAACACTATGCCATAAAACAACCATCATGCCAGAGAAAAAACTAGTGAACCGAGGAATTGAGCGATCGGTCGGAAGTAGGTGAAGTGAACAAGATGCGTTATTATTTAAACGAATGTTACTGCCAGATGAGAAAATTGTTATGTCTGCTGAAATGAATACCGATTTGCGTCTAACCCGCACCATTGCGGCATTTGATGAAGCCAATGCCCATGACCCGCGTCAGGAACAAGACGAAGATGGGCAGAGCGTCGCTTATGAGTTGCTGTATGCCCGGCGGATGAGTGACATGCTGCATCATTTTTGTCCTCAGGCGTCGGAAGCATTGCAGCTGGCGGCCCGCAGCCAGCATATTGAACGCTGGATGTTACCGCGTGAGCTTTATCCGCTGGATCGCACCGGTTATTTACAATGGCGCAGCGAGCTTAAATTACGCCATGCCGCGCGCGCCAGTGAAATCATGCTGGCCCAAGGGTATGATTCGGCCATGTGTGAGCGGGTAGCCGCTTTGCTGAAAAAAGAGAAACTGAAAAGTGATGCAGAAAGTCAGACACTGGAAGATGTAATTTGTCTGGTCTTCTTACAGTATTATTTTACGGAATTTACCAAAGCGCATGATGAGGCTAAGTTAATTGATATTTTGCAAAAGACCTGGCGCAAAATGTCAGAGGCTGGTCATCAGGCTGCGTTAAAGTTGGTGTTACCGGAAGAACAAACAGCGCTGGTGGCAAAAGCACTGGCGTGATGTGGTTGATTCAATAAGTTCGTAAGAGTAAAAACAGGAGTAGTGGTATGTTGAAGTGGTGTCGTTATCTGTTCGCTGGTGTGGCTTTATCGCTGGCTGGTTGTGCTGCGTTGCAGCCGAAGCTGGAAGCACCAACAGTGGCAGTTAATTCGGTGCGGGTGATGCCGGGGCAGGGGTTAAATCTGCGTTTTCTGATCGGGTTGCATGTGCAGAACCCGAATGCGATCCCATTGCCGATCCATGGTGTGAATTATACCGTTGCTCTGTCTGGTCAACCGGTGGTATCGGGTAACAGCCAGAACCAGCCAACTATTCCGGCACATGGCGAACAGGATGTTGAGATCGAAGCGGTTGCTGATCTGGTGAGTGGCTTGTCACTGGCGAATAGCTTGCTGAGCAACCCACTGCAACAGGAAGTACCGTATGCCGTGAATGCATCGGTTGATGTTGGCGCTTTCCTGCCAAATATTCCGGTGCAAAAAAGTGGTATCGTGAACCTTACCACCGGTGTTATTCGTTAATCACTGCTCAATAATCAGCCCAGATAAGCATTGCTCCGGGCTGATGTCTAATCTCAGTAAATCGGCCAGAAATATGGTGACGCGTATTTAGTTGTGCTTATAGCGAGGCGGTGGCTTGCGGGTTGTAAACCCGGACGTTGTGTTTGCCGGCTTGTTTGACCTGATACATAGCGATATCCGCACATTCAAACGCGGTGTTGAAGCTGGCCGCATTTTCCGGGCAAATGACAATACCGATGCTGGCCCCAACGCTGGCTGTTTTATCTTTGCCAATATCAATCGGCTGACTGATGGTCTGCAAAAAGCGTTGCGCCAGCAGCGTGGCAGTTTCTTGCGTGGTATCATTCAGTGCAATGACAAACTCATCGCCCCCCCAACGGGCAACAATATCGCTTTTACGCGTCAGGTTGTTCAGGCGATTAGCTACCTCGATCAGCACCTGGTCACCAGCATCATGGCCTTCGCTATCATTTACGCTTTTAAAACCATCGAGATCGAGCACCATTAATGCCATTGACTGCTGGATGCGGGTGGCGGTATGGATCATCTGATCGATTTGATGTTCTGCAACCCGCCGGTTTTTCAGATGTGTCAGGTGGTCATGGCTGGCTGCATGCACTGAGGCATTCAATGCTTCATGCTGACGGGTGATATCGTTGATGAAGATCAGGATAATACTTTCACCATAATCATTTACCGCTTCTTTGGCATTGATGCTCACCCAGCGCGGTCGGCCATCTTCAAGCGATAACAATTTCACATCAAAGTAGTCATCTGATTTGTCTTCTAATAACGCGGTGACCTGCTCCATAAATTCGTCTGGATTTTTCACCAGCAAAGCGACCCATTCCGCTGTATGAGGTAAATGCCGGTTACCGGTGGCGGACAAGATCAGATCCTGAAATGACGGGTTATAGGTTAATAAGTTTAGTGATTTATCAGTCACTACCAGCGCATTGGTCGATAAATCAAAAACCATGCGGAAATTATTGGCGATCAATTCGACCCGATCCCGCAGTTTACGTTCTTCGCCAATTTGCTGCTGCACCCGATCGAGCAGTTGGTTCACGGTCTGAGAAAATGTCTCCAGTTCGGTTTCCCGTAATAATGGCGGAATTGTCAGTCGTTTATCATCACCGGGGCGAATATGGTAAAGCTCATCAGCGAGTCGGCTGACCGGGCGGGTGATGAATAGCCAGATGATGGCCGTCAGAAATAGCAGTGTCAGGATGGTGATCAGGGTCATCAGTACGGTAATTTCCAGCGCAATCGTATTGGCTTGTTCGTCAATCACATCGCGACTGGGGATGAGGATCAATTCACCAATTTTGTCTTTTTTACCAAACGGTGAATAAAGCGCCTGAATGATGGGGGGTAGTGCTTGTTCGTCATGTTTTCCCTGACGAATGGAAAATTGATCGGTATTCATGGCGGCACTGTAGATCAGCTTATTGCGTAATAAGCCATCCAGCACATCTTCTGCAATGACCTTATTGCCGGCATATGCGGCTATTTCGGCAGTTTTATAAACGGTGGCTGAGATTTGTTCTATGGCTTGCAGATTACGGCTTTGTTCCCGGCTATAGGTAAAGTTATAGAAGCCATAAGAGGTCGCTATCGTGACGCCAGTGACAAAGAGAGCCACTATTAAAGACAGACGCAGATGAAGATTGAGCTTCATTGATAATATCCTTAATGAAACGCCTGTGGCGATCACTCCATAATATTCTTATGTTTATACTGAATATTAGTCTTCAACTGCGCCGGATAATTAATGATTACTTTGCTTTAATTATAGAGCCAAATTACGGTTGTCAATTTGTCCAGCGTTGCAAATGCCGGACTATGGCATGTCAGCAATATTCACCCTCAGTCAAAAATTCATCAATGATATCGGTAAATTCCGGCCATAACTCTTCTGGTACGGCCGCTTCCGGGTCATCTTCATTGTCACCGTAGTCATCCCAGAAATAGGCGCGCAGGGCATTGGCAAACTCATCATCCAGCTCGGCTAACTGTGCCACCGTACCGAACCAGATGATACGACGCAGGCTTTCCGTTAGATCATTAAGTTGTTCCACTAAAATCTCATCGCTATGACTTTGTTCGATCAGTAGCTCAAAACGTTCGCGCGCACTTTCGGCTTGTTCTTCGTCTAATTCACCGGCATCAGCCAGCAGATAAATATAGTCGCCCAATAAATATTCGATCAGATCATCGCGGCTATGAAACCAGTGCCACTGACTGCCTCGGTTACCCAGTAATGAAGCGTCAAATGAGCTGTCAACGTGGCAAATTGCCCATTGATTTTCCATCGTTATTTCTCCGGTAAGTTCATCGGTGGATAATTGGTTGCGGGTATGGTGGCGAAATATAAAGTATTTCCGCCACACTCACTATCACGTTCTCGGATTGACTCAGTATCCGCGTTGACGATCGACTTGGCCTTGCACAGGATGCCCGCTGGCTAATGCCTGCATATTGGCACTGATTTGTGCGACCGCTTCTTCCGGAATGGTGTCTGCTGCGACATGCGGGGTGATGATCACCGCCGGATGTTGCCAGAAAGGGTGTGCGGCCGGTAATGGTTCGGTTGCAAAGACATCCAGCAAGACAAAGCGTAAATGCTGTTGATTGAGCAAATTAAGCAGCGCATCTTCATCCAGCAGTGTACCGCGTCCGGCGTTGATTAAAGCGGCATCTTTTGGCAATAACGCCAAATGCTTAGCATCGAGCAGGTGCTGGGTTTCATCGGTTGAGGGTAATATGCTGAATAAAACATCAGTTTCTTGCAATAATGACCCGAGCGCATCGCAACCATGTACGCAGCGGACATGCTCAATGTTTCTTGGTTGCCGACTCCAGCCACTGACTGCATAACCCAGCCCTGCCAGCGTTTGTGCCACATGCACGCCCAGATGGCCGAGGCCTAAAATCGTGACTCGCGTGTCTTTGGCTAAACGGGTTGGCTGTGGTTGCCAAACGGTATTTTGTTGTTGGCTTCGGTAAATATCCATCTTCCGTTGATAATGCAATAACCCGTATAACGCATACTCGGTCATCTGCTGTGCCATACCGGCATCGGTCAGGCGGATGATGGTGACATGTTCTGGAATGTCATCGCGCTGCAGGAATTTATCGACCCCGGCACCAAGGGTAAAAATTACCTGCAAATTAGAAAAACGGCGGAAGAAATTCACTGGCGGTTTCCAGGAGACCACATGTGTTACCGCTTCGGCATTCACTTCCTGCGGCCAGCAGGCGATAGACCAATCAGGTAATGCTTCTTGCAGCAGATGATGATAGTGATCTTGCTGTTCGGGGGAATAGAGATAGAGCATAAGATAAGCCTCTGTAATCAGATGTGTCTGCAGTATAGCAGCAGCTGATGTCAGAGCAGGAAGGTCATTGATACCCTTCGTACTTGAAATTGCAGCGTCGTTTACGGCGTTCACTCACCTCAATCACATAGCATCTCTATGCTCATGGGGATTCGTTCACTTGTCGCCTTGCTGCAATTCCAATTACTTTGGGTATAAGCAGGATGATTAAGCCAGCGCTTTTAATACGGCGTCGTAGTTTGGTTCATGAGTAATTTCATCAACCAGCTCTGCATGCAGCACTTTATCTGCTTCATCCAGCACTACAACAGCACGAGCAGTTAAACCACCCAATACGCCATCAGCAATTGCGACACCGTAGTCAGTGACGAATGCGCCGCTACGCAGGGTAGAAAGGGTAACCACATTATCCAGACCTTCGGCACCACAGAAACGAGCTTGTGCAAAAGGCAGGTCAGCGGAAATACACAATACCACGGTGTTATTCAGTTTGCTGGCAGCTTCATTGAAGTGGCGGACAGATGCGGCACAAACGGCGGTATCGACGCTTGGGAAAATGTTCAGCACTTTACGTTTGCCGCTGAAAGAGGCCAGTGTTACATCAGCCAGCTCTTTATTGACCAGTGAAAACGGTTTAGCGGTGGTGCCAGTTTGTGGGAAATCACCGTTCACAGTTACCGGATTACCAGCCAGAGTTACAGTTGCCATGTCACTATCTCCTTACATATAGGAATGATTAATTGCGTGCAATTTAATTGCTGACAATTAAATGTAACCGATTTAACAGATACTCAACAAGTATATTCGGTTTAGTAAATTATGTTGGAATAGTAACCGTGTAATAAAAAGCCCCCGTAGAGAGAACGGAGGCTTTTATTGAGGCGGTGTTGCAGATGGATTTAGTGCGCAGTAACCAAGGAACCGAAGCGAACTTTACAGCCAGCACCAGCTGTCGTTTCATAACCGATTTTTTCCTGGCAATACGCACCGGCTTTAAAGTAGAACTTCTGATTTTTCCAGTTTGGATCGCCAACTACATAGTCATAAGTGGATTTCTTCCCGCCATCAACCGAGACATTCAGCACCCCGGCATTAGAGTCGATGGTGTAGCAGAACTTATTCGTTCCTGGTGCCGCAAGGAGGGTTTTGATATCACCATTTGCACCATTTTCCTGACGTTTAGTCAGCGAATAAACCGAGCCGTTTTCCCACTGTAATTTGATTAACGGGTTGTTATAACTGTGGATCTGCCCAATGATGACTTTCTTCGTCATCGGCACCTGTGCTACCCACAAACAGGCTTGCATCGTGTGATGACCTTCCCAGTTCCAATCGTCACGTGCATTATCACCGATCATTTCTCGCAATTCAGAACGTGGATAAGAAGAGTTGTCGGTGGTCGCAAGATTACTGCCATTGATTGGTACCCAGAATGTCATTTTGCCATTACTATCTAAATAGAAATATTTGCTGGAATAACCCGCCATAATTTCATCGGGCATTATTTCAGCTGCACCGCCGCTACTATCCGCTGTTGGCAGTGTTATTTTCCATTGGCGTAAATCGAAATTACCAGTAGTCGGAGCCAAATAAGTAGTAGCCGCATAAGCAGAAGTTGCAGACAGAACACAGAGAGCAATTAATTTTTTCATAAAACCACCAAAAATAGACAAATAAATACTTTCCACGCGTTAATGTGGGAAGGTAATAAATAAATTCCTGAATGACGGAATAGCAGAATATCTGAATGTAATAATTCAGAGCATGAAGGATTAATTCAACATCGTTTATTCACTACAGGAGTGTCATGTTTTTGGGGGATGTTTTGCAGTTCCACAATAAACCCACACGTAGTGAATACATGGAGGTCATTGCGGACAGACATACTGTTCGCATTGGGCTTCATCTTAGATTCCTCGAGCTTTTCAAGGCAATTACACACCTGCAGCTAATTTCAGCGCAGGCCAGTATTCGAATAAAACCGAAACGGAAATTACTCGGATGAGCGAATAATGAATGATTCCAAATAAAATTCAATAGGTATTTAAATGAAAAATGGCATTTAATAAGTAACTTTATGATTGTTATTGAAATTTATTTTTTGAATTTCATTGTTTAAATAATGTTGGTTATTTGGGGTTGATATAGTCGATTATCACAATTTGGTTTATTAACTATTTTGGTGCGTTTTTTATTTGTCATTTAATAAATTAGGTTTTAATAAATTAAAATTGCAGTAAGTAATACATTATTGCTCTTCTTTTTTCGATCTAAATCAATATTTACCGTCGATATTTTCCATCATTTAATTCGAATATGTCATTAATGTAACAATTGATTCAAATTGGATCATTTGTTTTATTGTGAATCACCAGAATGATCCAAATACACGGGATGACGAAGTGCAATAAGCGGTTGCTTAAGGTTTTAAAAGAGTCTTTTTGATTAAAAAACAATCATCAAAATGATAATAAAAATCAATTAATTAGTTTGCAATTTGCAAATCGCATGTTGCGAAAATGTTATCTTGGTTAAGAATTGGCCGTTTTCTTGCTCCAGATCAAGTTGCGTAATGGTTAACCGTATTGGGAGTTTGTCACTTACTGAGATTTCTCGGCGTTGATGCATCCATGATGGATGACATAACTTGAAAAGGAGTGTTTCATGCGTATCAGTATCTTTGGTATGGGTTATGTTGGCGCAGTTTGTACTGCCTGCCTTGCACAGCGTGGCCACCAGATCATCGGGGTCGATGTTTCCAAACATAAAGTTGAACTGATCAATGCCGGCCGTTCACCTATTGTCGAGCCGGGATTGGATGAATTACTAGCTGCAGGTAAAAACGCCGGTCGGATCCGGGCGACAAATGATTACACCGATGCCATTCAGAACAGTGACATTACCATGGTCTGTGTGCCGACACCGAGCAAACGTAATGGCGACCTGAGTCTGGAGTATATTGAGGCCGTATGCCGTGAAATTGGCATGGCCATGCGGGATAAACCTTCCCGACATACGGTGATAATCCGCAGTACTGTCTTACCGGGTACGGTGAAAGGGGTCGTTCTGCCAATATTGGAAGATTGTGCCCAGATGAAAGCCGGTGTCGATTTCGGCTTAGGGGTCAACCCGGAGTTTTTACGCGAAAGCACGGCACTGCGCGATTATGACGAGCCACCGATGACTGTAGTGGGTGTGCTGGATGATGAAACGGGTCGTTTGATGGAGTTGCTCTACAGTGACTTAACCGCACCGTTTATCTGCAAGCCGATCGAAATCGCAGAAATGGTGAAATACACCTGCAATGTGTGGCATGCGGTAAAAGTCAGTTTTGCCAATGAAATCGGTAGTATTGCCAAAGAGCTACATGTGGATGGCCGCGAGGTCATGGATGTGGTGTGCCGCGACAATAAACTCAACATTTCCAGTTATTACATGAAGCCCGGCTTTGCTTTTGGTGGTTCTTGTCTGCCAAAAGATGTGCGGGCGCTTAATTACCGCGCATCCCAACTGGATGTGCAAACTCCGCTCATTTCCTCGTTAATGCACAGTAACGAAAATCAGGTGAAACGTGCGTTTCAAATGATTGAGTCACTGAACAAACGCAAGATCGGCATGTTGGGCTTAAGCTTCAAAGCTGAAACCGATGATCTGCGTGAAAGCCCGCTGGTGGAACTGGCCGAGATGTTGATCGGCAAGGGTTATCAGCTTTCCATCTATGACCGCAACGTCAAATTTGCCAGCGTGCACGGCGCCAATCGTGATTACATCAATGGCAAGATCCCCCATGTCTCTTCTTTGTTGGCGGAAGACGAATCAGAGCTACTCGATAATGTCGATGTGCTGATCGTTGGCAACAAAGATAAGGCATTTCAAGCCATGCTGGAGTCGTGGCCAGAAGATAAATATCTGGTCGATTTGGCCGGTTTTATGACGAACACTTCGGTCGTCAATAAACAGGGTATTTGTTGGTAACCACACGATCAGCAGTCTGATGTTCTGACTGTCTGCTCATCACCGATCGCAATGCTTTTGCCCCATAATGCTATGGGTTGGGTGGTTTGTTCTTTGTGCCCTGCAGAAGTGTTGCGATCCCCTGAATATTCATGCCAGGACGGGCTGAAAGGGGGTGAGTTATGCAATGGATGCAAACTACGACAGGCTGGTTATTGCTGGGGTGCCTGCTTTGCACGTTGGCATTGTTGGTACCACCAGAAGTGTTTACCGCCGGGCACCCTGAATTTTTGCTGGTGGTTGGTGGCATTGGGTTGTGGCGTTATGGTGTGGGTTTAATGCATTACCTGCGTGGGCTGTTTTTTTGCTATGTCGTGTTTCCCCGCCATCGCAAGCTGGCGGCCACGGCTGTGCTGGCGCAGCCACCTTCACATGTCTATTTGATGGTGACTAGTTTTCGCATTGATGCGATGACTACCGCCATGGTCTATCGCTCGGTGATCAGTGAAGCTATTCATTGTGGCTATCCGGCCACGGTGGTGGCGTCGATTGTTGAGCTGTCAGATGAATCGCTGATCCACTCCTTATGGCAAAAGGCTGCTCCACCGGAAGAGCGCGTTACGTTACGTTTTGTGCGAATTCCAGGCACCGGCAAACGCGATGGGCTGGCGAATGGTTTTCGCGCCATTGCGCGGGATATGCCAGACGAACAGGCGCTGGTTGCGGTGGTCGATGGTGACACTGTGTTGTCTGACGGCATTATTCGGCAATCCTGCCCTTATTTTTCCCTGTTCCCTAATGTTGGCGCACTGACGACCAATGAGTATTGCGATGTGCTTGGCAGTTACTGGATGAGCCAGTGGCACAAGCTGCGTTTTGCCCAACGACATATCAGCATGTGCTCAATGGCATTGTCAAAACGGGTATTAACTCTGACTGGACGTATGTCGTTGTTCCGTGCCAGCGTGGTGACTGAGCCGGAGTTCATCTCAGATGTGGAGAACGATCATCTGGATCACTGGCGGCTGGGGCGTTTCAAATTCCTGACCGGCGATGATAAATCGAGCTGGTTTAGCATGATGCGTCAGGGCTGGGATACCTATTATGTGCCGGATGCGGAAATCACGACGGTCGAACATCCGCCGTCAAAGAGCTTTTTTGCCGCTGCCCGTCAGTTGATGTTTCGCTGGTATGGCAATTCATTACGGCAAAACTCACGAGCCACTCGGCTTGGTGTCAAACGTCTGGGCTGGTTTACCTACTACGTGTTGTTTGATCAACGCATTTCGATGTGGACCAGTGTGTTGGGGCTGACGGCTGCGATATTGGCTGGGTTTAAATATAACGTGGGTTATCTGGTGATCTATCTGTTGTGGATCGCGCTAACCCGCACGCTGGTGTCGCTGATGCTGCTGGCTTCCGGCCACAAGGTAGGGCCGGGTTTTCCGCTGATGCTCTATTTCAATCAAATCTTTGGTTCGCTGATCAAAATCTATGTGGTTTTCCGCCTGGATCGCCAGTCGTGGACACGTCAGAACACCAAGCTAAAACACGATCATGGTGCGTTTCAAACCTGGTTTAACCGCTGGTCTACTTCTGCCATGACGTTCTCGGCAGTCAGTGTGTTTCTGGCGGTGGTAGTTCATCTGGTTTAGTCCGGCCAATCGGCTTTGTTAAGCCAATGACAGGATGACATTGAGGCTGCAACGGAAGGGGATGAATGATGGCAACTGCAAATTTAAATCTGGTTCATGAAACCGAAGCACAGCGACGTCACGCCCGGGTGAAATTACCGGCCCGTTTGATCGTGACTGATCCGCAACATAACCAATATGTGTTGGAACTCAGTGAGATCTCGGCCAGCGGATTTAGTGTGGTGGATGAAGATGCCAAACTGCATCTGGATCATGTTTACCGGGGGCGTCTGCTGTTTAACTTCGACTCGGTTGAGTTTGTCCTGAAAATCAGTTTTAAGGTGATGAACGCTCGTTCGGAGGAGTCTCGTTTTGGTTGTGAATTTCAGGATCTGGGTACACAGGAAATTTCCACCCTGCGGCTGCTGATCAGTAAATTTCTCGGTGGTGAAATTGCGCGGGTCAATGATGTGCTGACCACGCTGAACCGCGAAAATTTTACCAAAGCCCGCAAGGTGAACACCAGTGCCGGGCTGACCGGCTGGGCGAAAACCAAGGCTTTATTGGCGACGGCAATCATGTTTGTGGTGGGGCTGACAGCATTTGGTTATTTGCTCAGCACGCTGGCAACACATTATCTGGTAACGGCGGCGCGCAGTGCGTTGGTGTCATTGCCGCAACAGGCTGTGCTGATGCCAAAAGAGGGTAATGTCGAACTATTAGTCAAAGTGGGTGACACGGTTAAAGCGGGCATGCCAGTGGCGCGAGTGCAGGCGCCGTGGGCCGAACAAGTCAGTACGATGCTGAAAGCCAGCGCGACACCCGATCCGAAATTACTGTCGTTATTACAAACCCAGATGGATTACACCTTACCCAGCCCGTGTGATTGTGTGGTGCTGAGTACGGGGGTGGCGAATGGGCAATTTCTGGAGCGGGGAAAATCGGTTGTGCAGTTGATTCCGCCGCAAAGTCAGCCATATGTGCAGGCCAGTTTCGATTATAGCGATTATGTCGGGTTGACCGCGGGACGTCAGGTTTGGCTGACACTGCCGGATGGCTTGCCGCAGGTCAGTGGCACGATCGCTCAGGTGATGATGAAAGAAGGTTTATCAGAGCAAACGCAAGGCGTGGTTACGGTGCTGGTAAAACCCGATAGCCCGTTATCCGCCGCGACAGTTGGTTCACCGGTCGCGGTTTCCGTCGCGCCGGTCTGGTTGGATCAATTACGCAATGATGCGACGACATTACTGCAGAAGATCACTCTCTCTTGAGGTCGAGCCATCATGAAACTACACACATTGATGCTTGTGCTGCTCAGTGGTGCCTTGCTGGCGTGTCAAAGCCAGCAAGGGCCGCTGAGTGGAGAGCGCCAGATAAGTTCGGGGTCAGCGATGCGGTTTGCGCATGATCCAACGGGTGAAAAAGAGCTGTTGTACCTGCGTGGCTTATTGAAACTGCCGGAGCAAGGTGAGCGCAGCATAAATGACACCCGCGAGGCGCTGTGGTCGCGGCAACAACGTAAAGCGGATGTGATGTATGAACTCATCAGCTTTTATGGTCGTTATCCGCAGCAACCGGATAAGGCCAAACTGACGGCGTTGATCCGACAAATGGATCGGCAGCTGGCGCCCAATCAGCGGATCTGGTTATGGGCGCTGGTGCGTCTGCCGGACGAGTTGCAGACACAAACCACGCCGGTGGAATTACAAACGTTGTGCCAGCAGGTTGCGGCGAATACCCCGACTTTTGGTTATGTGCAACCGTCGACGCTGCAGCTTTGCCGCCGCGCCCAACTGCTCTCTTTACGTCAGCAGGCGGCAAGTCAGACCGACAAACGCTGGCCGGTGTTGTTGGCGGATATTCGCACCGATGTACAGAGCGGTCGCTTGCAAAAAAGTGACTTACTGCCCTTGATGACCATCTTACAAAGTCGCCGGCTTGGTGATGACGTCATGCCGCTACAAGCTATCGAGTTAGGTCGTCTGGCCAATGGGCAGGAACCGGCCATCGAACTGGCGATGGCGGGTCTGTTGCTGGAGCAGCTGGCGTCAGAAAAAGACTCTATCCAACTGGAAAAACGCTTGCTGCAGTTACATCAACAAGGGGAAAAACGCGCGGCCTATCTGCTCGGGCGTCTCTATCTTGAGGGGCGTTACCGAATGGCCGAGCCGGCACTGGCAGAACAAGTTCTGAAAGATGCTACCGAGCTGCCGGAGGCCAGTTATCTGCTGGGGCGTTTATATCTGAGTGGCCTGCTGGGTGGTGAGCCTAATGTGCAGGCGGGTGTCGATCTGCTAGTGCAATCGGCCCGCCAAGGTTATGCCAAAGCGGATCTGGCGCTGGCAGAAGCCTTTTATGATACCCCTGGGGTAAAAGCCAACCCTGTCTATGCCTGGGTATTTACTTCACTGGCGCTACAGCAAAACCAGAATAGTCCGCCACAACAACGGCGACTTGCCACGCTGACGCTGGATAGTCAGCATCAGCAACAAGCCGAGGCGTTGTTACGTAAGGAACGGCAGGCGCGAGTCGTTCGCACTTCTCAATCTGCGGTGCCACTGCAATTAATGCAGGAAGCCGAGGTGGAAACCCCGGACAAAGACAAAGCAGAGTCGGAGAGCATTGATAGGAAGAGTAAGGATTTGGAGCGGACACATACCGACGAGAAGAATACCGACGGAAAGAATACCGAATTGGTAAGCAATTTCTAAACGGTCGGCAGGCATTCACAGCTACCGGGGTTCCATTGACCAAGGAGCAGGCGATGAACAAAAGCATACTGGCAGGTTTTCTGGTGGGCGCAATAGTGCTCAGCGGATTGGTGCAGGCGGCAGCGTACAGCGTAGAAACCGTGACACAGCGCCCGGTGGCAAATGCCCATCCGGCGCTGCCAGATCTCAGCGGTTATAACCGTCAGGCGGTGTTGCAAAAGCAAGCTCGCTGGCAGCAATCTGCCAATGTCGATTTAGATCGGATGATCAACAATGTCGCGACCCGTAAATTTTTCAAGGGTGGCAAATTAGGTTTGTGGGCGCAGAAACAGGGGCAGTTTCCAAAAGCTATTTTTGTGAATAACGGCATTCTGACGTTACCGGCATTGCATAAAGCGCTGCCGGAGGCGCTGGTTAAACTGAATAGCCATCAATACCTACTGCGTTTTCCTATTGTTGTGATGCATCATGCGGCGTTGTCGGTGGCGCCGGGTGAAGAGCTACTGCTTTCCCATGAACGCGGCAGTTTTCTGGTGAATGCCGGGCAACTGTTTGTCGTTGAGGGTGCATTACGTGGCTGGAGTGAAAAGTCGCAATCACCGGCCCGTTACAATGGCAAGAAGGAAGAGTATCGGCCATTTTATATTGGCTGGAGTGGTTCCGAGACTTACGTGTATGGCTCTTTAATTGAGAGCTTGGGGTCGCATAACAGTAAGGCGTATGGGTTCACGCTTTCAACCTACACCGAGCAGGATGAAATGTATGCCCCGACGGCATTAAATCGTCTGGTGCAACCCCGCGGCTGGCTGATAAACAATCGCATCACCGATGTTTATTACGGGTATTACTCATACGAAGCCAGTAATGTCGCGCTGATCGGCAATAAATATTACGACAACATCTATTATGGTATCGACCCGCACGATCATTCCCGTCACTTGATCATCGCTAACAATGAGGTCTGGGGCACCAAACTACGGCACGGCATTATCGGTTCGCGCGATGTCAGCGATTCCTTCATTTTTGGTAATGTCAGTCATGATAATAAACTGGCCGGCATCATGCTTGATCGTGCCAGTAATCGTAATGTTGTTACCCAAAACAGCAGTTATAACAACGGCAGCGACGGCATCTCTATCTATGAAAGCCACCACAATCTGATCGTGGATAACCGGCTTTACAACAACGGCCATCATGGCATCCGCTTTCGTAACAGCCGCGATATCACGATGCGGGATAATCTGATCCTGCAAAACGGCCGTTACGGCGTATACGGCCACTTAAGCGATCTGGTCGCCAGTTATGATCCTAATTCTGATCATGAACCGCGCGACTTGAAGCTGGACCCTTATGAAATGCGCAGCTCCGGTTATCTCGCGGGTGGCGTGATCGCCCTGAACGGTAGCGGTGCGCTGTTCACGCAGGGGTTGGAAAAAATGGGGCTGGGTAAAATTGCACTGGATCAAAACGGCCGGCGTCGCGATGTCACGCTAGGTGGCGATCTGTTGCCTTACAGCGATGTCATAACGCGTGTCTGGTACGGCGATATCAATGAAGTGCATTTCAGCCAGCCAACATCATCGGTTCAGGCGCGTAACACTCCCCATCGTTTTGCAGCGGAGGTGGCACATGACTAAATTCTGGTCCGGTTTTTACGCCATGTTGTTCAGTTGCGGGATCGCCGCATCCGCGCAGGCTGAGAGTGATGGTGCCCCCCGTTATCAGGCCGAACCTTGCTGCCAGATCTGCCCGGTAGTGCCGACGCAGCAGGCATCGTCCGGTATGCCGGAAGGTAAGGGTATACAGGAAGGCAAAGATGGCTGGTTGTTTACAACGGCACATCAGGTCGCAGCGAACGAACGGGATCGGTATGCGCTACTCAAGTTGTTTGTCAGCCAGCTGGCAGATAAAGGCACCACACTGATGTTGGTCATGCCTCCCCCACGCACGCTCATGTATGCCGATAAACAGCAAAGTTTGCAGAATGTAAAACGCGAAGCGGCGGAATATCAGCAGACACTGGCCTATTTCCGTCAGGCCGGTTTTCTGGTGCCGGCTTACGAAATGCTGCAGCCGTCAGTCAGCGGAACTGAGCGTGAGCCTTTTTTCTTCAAACGCGATCCACGCTGGACGTCTGCCGGTGCACGACAAACTGCCGAGTTAGTAGCCAATACGGTTCGCCAGTTGCCGCTGATCCAGCAATTACCGGAGCAAGCTTTCGATACTCAGATGCAGGGGTGGCTGAAGATCAATGGCACGCTGAATAATCAACGGTCGGCTGCCTGTGGCGGGCAACGTTATCCGCTGGAATATACCCCGCACTTTGTGACTAAGACGGCGGGGGGCAGCACGCCAGCGCCGACCGATGACATCATGCTGATTGGGTCGGATCTGTCGGTTGAAAATCGATTTAATTTCGACGGCTTCCTGCAGCAGGCGTTGTCGCGCAAGATCAGCAACCGCACCACCCGCGATGGTAACAGCAGTCTGGCCTGGATGAGTTTGCTCAGCTCGGCCCAATTCCAGCGGCAGCCTCCGGCCCTGATTTTGTGGGAACTACCTTACGAAAACAGAGAGTTAAACTCCTCGTTATTGCGGCAGTTGGTCGCGCAGAGCAACGATGGTTGTGAAGCCCGCCCGGTGCTGGAGCGCAGTGTTAAAACCATTCAGGGCAATCAATTGCAGGATCTGATCTTTGGTGAACGTTTGCTGCAAGCTGATCCGAATGAATTAATTGTTGATCTGAAACTCAGTGATCCCCGCGTTGAGCAGTTGTTACTCACTCTCTGGTTCTCTGATGGTGGTAAGAGTGAAATGCAGATCAGAAAAAACACAGGCTTTGGTGAAGCCGGACGCTTCAGTTTTGTGTTGGGGAATGCCTCGATGCCGGAGCAGCGGCTCTTCGTCTCGCTGGATTTGACACTACCGAAAGCAGCCAGCAATAAGGTGAATGTCAGCACCCGTGTCTGTCGTTTACAAGACAAATTGCTGCAGACGGCGGGGCGATGACTATGAACAGTGTCCACGCCTACTCTCTGCTCGGTATGCTGATAGGTAGCCTCTGGTTTGGCCCGGCATCGGCAACTTTACAAGCCCCCGTGGGCTATTTGCAGGGGCAGCTGATGTTGAAGTCATCCGACCGGGCTACTGATTGTCCGCCGTTGAATGTTTATCGCGGCGAGCTGGATATTCCCAGCAAATATGTTCAGTCGGAAAAATCAAAAGACGTCATCGATGATGACAACGAAGCACGTTATGAGGCGATGTCGGCGCCGATGTCCGACTTGCAACAACTGTCAGCCTCACTGACCGACAAATTATTTAAAGGCAAAGGCACCGAGCAGGATCTGCAATGTCTGCGTCAGCATTGGCTGGCATGGGCCAGTGCGGGCGCGTTATTACAACCGACAAAACAGGCGGTGGGGAAAGCAATCCGCAAATGGACGTTGGCTGCGATCGCCTCTAATTATCTGAAAATAAAGCTGAATTTGCCAGAGGATGATCCCAGCTTTCCGAAAATGGAACGTCAGGAATTGGAGCGTTGGTTGGGGTTAGTCGCTGGTGAAGTGGTAAAAGATTACAGCCATCGCAAACCAGAACAGATCAATAACCATGATTATTGGGCAGCTTGGGGGGTTATGACTACGGCGGTGGTGTTGGATCGGCAGGATCTGTTTGATTGGGCTGGTTCCGTATATCAAACCGCGATGATGCAAATTAACGCAGATGGCGAGTTGCCGAATGAACTGAAACGTCGCAGCCGGGCCCTCAGTTATCACAACTTTGCCCTGCAACCGCTGGTCTTACTGGCCGCATTTGGGGAAGCCAATGATCAGCACTGGTTGCGTTCTGAGCATGCTGCCTTGCAACGACTGGCGACGCTCGTGATCCACAATCTGGATGACAGCAGTGCATTGGCGCAGGTGGCTGAGGCCAAACAAGTTAAGGAAAGTCTGCGTGAACACGGGCGGCTTTCCTGGCTGGCACCTTACATTGCCATCTCGGGCAACCGGGAATGGTTACCGTTACTTAAATCGTTATCAACACTGAAAATGACCCGTTTGGGCGGTGATCTTCGTTATCTCTATTTGCGCAACGAGCCTGGATTTACGCAATAAATCAGGATTTACGTAATGAGCCAGGGCTGGCTGACAAACAAGCCCGTGTAGTCATAGGGACGATGTCCTTAAACAGCATGAGCAGCATGGAGCAACAATCATGATCCCAGTCATTCTCTCAGGTGGTAGTGGTTCACGTCTTTGGCCGCTTTCTCGTAAGCAATATCCAAAGCAGTTCCTTAACTTGTTGGGTGATCACACGCTGTTACAACAGACGGTGATGCGATTGCCGGAAAAACAGTTTGGTAAACCATTTCTGGTTTGTAATCAGCTGCACCGTTTTATTGTGCGTGAGCAGATGCAACAAATCAGCCGTTCGACACACAGCGTGTTGCTGGAGCCGTTCGGGCGTAATACGGCACCGGCGGTGGCATTATCCGCCATGTTGATCACGGAAGAAGACGGTGACGACTTGATGCTGGTGTTACCGGCGGACCATGTGATCCGCGATTTACCAGCGTTTCATGCTGCGTTAGAGCGCGGGCGTGCGGAGGCGGAGGCCGGCAAACTGGTGTTATTTGGCATCGTGCCGACGGCACCGGAAACCGGTTATGGCTATGTGAAAAGTCATTCGGTGAATGGGCTGGAAGCGGTGCCGGTGGAACGGTTTGTCGAAAAACCCGATCGGGCCACGGCGATCAGTTTTCTTGCCAGCGGTGACTACTTCTGGAACAGCGGCATGTTCATGTTTAAAGCCAGCCGCTTCCTGCAAGAGTTGAAAAAATTCCAGCCGGATATCTATGACATTTGCCAGTTGTCATTAGAGCGCAAATTCCGCGATCTCGACTTCTGGCGCATTGATCCCGATAGTTTTGCTTTCTGCCCCGATGATTCGATCGATTACGCCATCATGGAGAAAACCGAGGATGCTGTGGTGGTGCCGTTGCAGGCCGGGTGGAGCGATGTTGGTAGCTGGTCGGCCTTGTGGGAAGAACAAGACAAAGATCCGCAATTCAATCTGGTGAAAGGTGCCGCCGAACTGATTGATACCGACCATTGTTACGTACACACCACCCATCGGACAGTTAGTCTGATCGGCATGCAAGACACCGTGGTGATTGAGACCAAAGATGCAGTGCTGGTGGCGAATATCAATAAAGTGCAAGACGTCAAACATCTGGTGAAAAAGCTGGAGCAAGAAGATCGTCCGGAAGTGCAGCATCACCGGGAGATATTCCGGCCGTGGGGCAGTGTCGATGCGATTGATAAAGGGCAGCGGTTTGGCGTACAGCACATGACTATCCAGCCGCAACAAAGTATATCACTGCACCGACATTTACATCGTTCCGAGCATTGGGTGGTGGTGTCGGGGTGCGCGCAAGCCACCATTGGTGATGAAACCATTCTGATGAGCGAGAACCAGTCTACCTATATCCCTGCCGGTGTCTTTCACCGACTCAGTAACCCCGGTCAGGTGCCGCTGGAGATCATCGAGATCCAGACTGGTAGCTACCTGCAAGATAACGATATTGAGCGGGTGGCGGATATGTATGGCCGTGTCAATGAGCGGGATTCCACGCCAGTGCAAAACTGGCCGATGGCACAGGGAGTGCGCATCGTTCCGCATTAACCATGAACTGGCAGAACGCCGGTATAGTGCGGCGCTGTCAGTGCTTTGTTGCAACAGGATCGTTGATAGCAGAGGACAATAAAATGGGATCATTTAATTGCTTTAAAGCCTACGATATTCGTGGCCGCTTGGGTGACGAGCTGGATGAAGATGTTGCCTATCGCATCGGGCGTGCCTATGCCCGTTATCTGAATGCGCGTGCCGTCGTGGTGGGCGGCGATGTGCGTCTTTCCAGTGAGGGATTAAAACAAGCGCTGATACAAGGGCTGCGTGACAATGGCACCGATGTGATTGATTTGGGTATGACCGGGACCGAAGAGATCTATTTCGCCACCTGGTTTTTGGGCGTGGACGGCGGCATTGAGGTGACCGCATCACACAACCCCATCGATTATAACGGCATGAAACTGGTGCGCAGCGGCAGTCGGCCGATCAGTGGTGACACCGGTCTAAACGAGATCCGCCGTATGGCTGAAATGATTGATTATGGCCCGCAAGCCGGTATTCCGGGGCTGTATCGTCAGGAAAATATCCTGTCGGCGTATGTCGATCACCTGATGAGTTATATCGATTTCAGCAAATTAGCCCCGAAAAAACTGGTAGTGAATGCAGGCAATGGCGCTGCCGGTCATGTGATCAATGCCATTGAAAAAGTGTTTATCAGCCAGCGGGTGCCGGTGCAATTGATCAAGATCCACAATGAACCGGATGGCACATTCCCGCATGGTATTCCTAACCCGTTGTTGCCGGAAAATCGTGCCGATACCGCCAATGCGGTACATGCTTATGGTGCCGATATGGGCATTGCATGGGACGGCGATTTTGATCGTTGTTTCCTGTTTGATCAACACGGTGAATTCATCGAAGGGTATTACATCGTCGGTCTGCTGGCGGAAAGTTTTCTACTGAAGAAACCCGGCGCCCGCATTATTTACGACCCGCGCCTGACCTGGAACACCGAAGAGATCGTCACCCAAACCGGTGGTGTGCCAGTGATGTCGAAAACCGGTCATGCCTTTATCAAAGAACGGATGCGTGCCGAAGATGCGGTGTATGGTGGCGAGATGAGCGCACACCACTATTTCCGTGATTTTGGTTATTGCGACAGCGGCATGATCCCGTGGTTACTGGTGCTGGAGTTGCTCTGTGTCCGCAAGCAACCGTTGTCGACACTGGTAGCCGAACGCATTGCCCGCTTTCCTTCCCCCGGTGAAATTAATAGTCACCTCAGCGACCCGCAGCAAGCGATCCAGCGCGTATCCGATGCCTATAGTTCGTCGGCACTCAGCATCGATTACACCGATGGGCTTAGCCTATCATTTGACGATTGGCGGTTTAATCTGCGCAGCTCGAATACCGAACCGGTCGTGCGTCTGAATGTGGAATCACGCGGTGATGTGACCTTGATGCAACAAAAAACGGCGGAAATTTTATCGCTGTTACGCCAAGAGGGCTAAATCATGAAAATGATGGAAGAAACATTTCAGGCCGCGTGGCAGGCCATCGGTGGTGACGCGCTGCAACAACCATTGTGGCTGATCAACAGCCTGCAACCTTATGATTGGGGTACTACCGATGTGTTGCCGTGGTTGCTCGGTATTGACAATCCGCAACAACAACCACAGGCAGAAGTGTGGGTCGGCGCTCATCCGAAAGCGCCGTCACAGGTGGTGTTCCCTGATGCGCAATTTTCACTGGAACAACTGATCGACGGGCAACCGCATGCCATTCTCGGGGCGCGGGCGATCCAGCGTTTCGGGCCGAAATTACCTTTTTTATTCAAAATATTGTCGGCCAAAAAAGCCTTGTCTATTCAGGTACACCCTGATTTAGCGCAGGCGCAAGCGGGTTTTGCCCACGAAAATGCAATTGGTATTCCGCTCACGGCCGCTGAGCGTAACTACCATGATGCCAATCATAAGCCGGAGCTGTTATACGCGCTGACGCCGTTTGTCGGCTTGGTTGGGTTCCGGCCCATTTCCGAGATCGTGCGCTTACTCTTGTTAGTCGGTGAACATCAGCTGCTGACTTGGGCGAAACGACTGCAAAAAGAGGGGGAAACGGCACTGGCAGCTTTTTATAGCTGGCTATTGTTGTTGTCGGGTAAAGAGCTGGAACATCTGCTCTCTGCTGCTGGCCCCAGTCTGCAATTTCAGCATGAACCGGCTTTTGCCGAAGTACAGCGGTTAGCGCAGGAACATCCGGGCGATAGCGGGATTTTGTCACCGCTAGTACTGAATCTGGTGTCACTGGTGCCAGGGGAAGCGATGTTTATTCCTGCCGGCACACCACACGCCTATCTGCGCGGGACCGGGGTCGAAGTCATGGCCAGCTCAGACAATGTGCTGCGGGCCGGCTTAACGCCAAAACATATCGCACCGGATGAACTGTTATCGACGGTGATCTTCCGCAGTATGACGCCGGACATCATGCGTCAGTCTGCCAACAAACAGCTTACGAACAAAATAGAACAGCGGTTTCCCGTACCGGTGGATGACTTTGAGCTCTCCATTCTACGCCTGCAAAGTGGCGACACTTTTCCGGTCGGACTGTTACCCGAAGTTGAGCTGCTGTATTGCCTGAAAGGGCAAATTACGCTGACCAATGCACAAGGTGAACCGTGGACACTAACCCCCGCCGCAAGCGTTTTGCTACCGGCAGCGAGTCAGGGCTGGCAACTGTGCGGACATGGCAAGATCGCCCGTGTCCGCATTGGCCCGTCATTGATGCATTAACCTTGTCAGTGCCGTGTTCAAGGATGAGCGCGGCACGACGTCTCCTCTGGAGGATAACGTAATGAAAATAGGAACTGTGATCGCACTGTTACTGGCTATCTGGCATTGGCCGGTATCTGCCGCGACGAGCTGCACGAGCGCTAATCTGAGGTTCGCCAGCTCCAGTAATACCTTGTATGTGCAGGCCGGCGGTATTTGTCGGGTCGCGGACATTGCGGCATTGAAACCACTACAACTGGTTAATCAGGGCGGTGGGATCTATCTGTTAAAGGCGAACCTCAAATTAACAGATGGCTCGGCACTGATGATCGATGGGGATGATCCAACTGACCCTATCACCGAGTTTCGTCTGTTGTCGAACAATACCGGTCTGGCGAATAGCGTGGTCAATCTGACCGCCGATTATGGTATTTTGCAGATCAACCAAACAAAAGTGCTGTCGTGGGATGAAGCCGTACTGGGGCCAGACACTGATTATACCACCGCAAAGCGGGCTTACATTCGGGTGCGATCCAGTGCCACCGACAAGCAATCGCGGATGGATGTTACTGGCAGTGATATTGGCTATCTGGGTTATTATGCCTCTGAATCATATGGGCTGACCTGGAAAGTCTCCGGCTCGCTGAACAACGTGCGGGTGTACGGGAATATTCTGAATAGCCGGATCCACCATAACTATTTCGGGGTGTTCACTTACGGTGCTTACGGCATGATGATCAGCGGTAACGAATTTGATCATAATGTGAAATATGGCTTAGATCCGCACGATGACTCCGATTACCTGACTATTGCGAGCAACAGTGCACACCATAATGGTGACCACGGCATTATCTGTTCGCAGCGTTGTAATAATCTGGTGATCCGCTACAACACCAGCTACAACAATGCCGGCCATGGCATCATGCTGCACCGCTCGGTGGACAACTCGCTGGTGGAATATAATCAGGTGTTTGATAACGAAGATACCGGCATTGCGCTGTTTGAAAGTAACAACAATATTATTCGGGGCAATATTGTGCAGGGTAATAAAACCGGTATCCGGCTGTCAGTCGGTACATCCTACAACCGGTTTGAAGGCAATATGATTTATGGCAGCACCGCTAACAGCATCTATACCTATAAAGGCACGGATACGCCGGAACGGGCAGGCAATGACGGCATCAACCGGGGAAATATCTGGTCGCAAAATGATGTGACGGCCAGTGGCAGTTATATTCTCAAACTGAATGCAACCGACAAAGACTCATTCAGTAATAACGATTTTACCGGCAACAGTGGCGCCAAGTTTTATCTGAAAGGTGCAACGAATACGACCTATTCCAATAACTTGCTGGATCCCGGTATGACATTGCCTTGAGGCTCTATTTGCGAATATTCCCCCCTTTTGCCCGAATTTTTTCGGGCTTTTTTATTAGTAATTATTTGGCGCGGTGTTCATCTCGGAATACTAATGGGCTTACTGAAAGATGAGTTTTAAAAAACCGGCTAAAAACACTCTGTGATGAAAAGCCAATCGATTCACTGATCTCCTGCATGGTATATTTCGATTCAATTAATAACTCGCAAGCCATTTTTATTTTTGTCTCTTTTAATAAGGAAATAAAAGAGCTGTTTTCGTTTTGCAACTTTCGATTGAGTGTCCATCGGCTGATATTCAGATTGTTACAAATATCTTCCAATATTGAATCATCCCCATCAAATCGTCCTGAATGAATCGAATGTATTATCATCTCTTTGATTAGAGAGGCATAATCACCATCACTTTCCAGTTTATGGCAGATCTCATTTAACCTTGTTTTTTGTAGAGAATTTAAATGGTGATTATAACCCCGCTGCAATATATCTAATTCAGAGTTACTAAAGACCATGTAATTGCTATTTTGTTCCCACACGCATTGAGTGTTGAAAAACGCATCGAGTAATTGTTTTTTTCGTGGTGGTTTACCCACAAAGCCAACATTAACACTGAGTGGATCTGAATAATGTTTGACTATGCTATAGAGCATAATGAAATTAAAGATGGCTTGTGACGCGCCGAGTTCCTGTGGCCCCAGATTGATATATTCAAATCTGGTTTTGTCGGCAGCGGTATTTTTAATCAGATCATCACAGTTGCCGATCATCACACGATATCTGATATAGGCATCCAACGCCGCTTTGGCGGTGCTTTCATTTAAACAAATACCAATAAAATCAGGATGATTGAGGAACGAATAGGCAATGAAATTATCAAAGATAAACTCATTCACCGGCTCAATGTATTCTTTAGTTTTTAACATGAAACGATAATGTTTATGCTCTGATATGCGGCCATTTTCTCGTTCAATTTCATAATGAGAGACGCCACAATATTCAATAATTGATTTGGTATTAATGCCATCACCGGCTAATCGCTGAAGTACATTTCTCATGATGATATTTGAAACGCTCTTTGGCATGGCAAACTCCAAAATCAATGAAGCAGTTTATTTCTGATTAATGCGCTGTTTTATTTAATGAAATAAAAAATAGGGCTGGCTTAAATTAGTTGTCCGTGAGTATAGAAGTGAGACTTAGTTATAGCTTGTAACAAAATGTAAACATAGGGGGAGCTTCACATATTTAGCATGCTGCACCAGATTGCAAAATTGATGCACCGGATTGCCAATTATTTCCATAAATAACGGGCTACTTTACATATCGAACGAATGAAGTGGTTATGTGTTGTTTATCTGTGAATGTTTTTAAATGAGTATCAAATTTATTTGATATTAATGACATTAAAGCATGCTGAATCGATTAAAGGAATAAATATGAGTGATTTCAAGCCGCAATTAAAAATTGTCACTATGGCCGTTGCAGTAGCTATTTCCGGTCTCATGATTGGCTGTAACGATAATTCATCTGAGAAAGTGACAGTAAAAGATGATGCGTATTATAAATCATTAGCTGAGCAACTTGTTTCTCAAATGAGTATAAGTGAAAAGCTTGATGTCGTTTCTGGTCCTGGCATGGATTTTACAACATTTGCCAATAATACCCCGATCAATTTATTAAGTGACGCTTCCGGCGTTGCCGGTTATATCAATGGTGTTAAAAACGATAAATTAGATATTCCCGCCGCTAAATTGGCAGATGGCCCGGCGGGCTTGCGAATTAATGGCACCCGCGATGGTGACAGTGGCACTTATTACGCGACCGCATGGCCGATTGGTTCATTGCTGGCTTCAACATGGGATACCGCGCTGATCGAGGAAGTCGGTAAGGCGACCGGGGAAGAAGTTAAAGAATACGGTGTCGATATCTTACTGGCGCCGGGCATGAATATTCAGCGTAACCCACTGAACGGGCGTAACTTTGAATATTACTCTGAAGATCCGGTGGTGACCGGCAAAATCGGTGCAGCCATGGTGGAAGGGGTGGAATCGAATGGCGTCGGTACGACAATTAAGCATTTCTTCGGTAATAACTCCGAAACCAACCGTAACTATATCAATGATATCGGCGAGCCAAGAACGTTCCGTGAGATCTATTTGCGTGGCTTCCAGATCGCGGTAGATGAAGCACAGCCTTGGGCCGTGATGACCTCGTATAACAAGGTCAACGGCACCTATGTGAACCAACGTAAAGATGCAGTAACCAATATTCTGCGAGATGAATGGGGTTTCAATGGTCTGGTCATGTCTGACTGGTTTGCCGGCAATGTGATGGGGGATGCCAATTCTGCCGCTGCGCAAATGAACGCTGGCAATGATTTAATTGAACCGGGCGGACAAAAAACGAACCTGCAAGCCTCTATGGATGCCGGCACATTGACGGAAGCGCAGGTGACGCAAAACGCCGTGCATATTCTGACGCAGGTGCAAAAATCACCGTCTTATAATCGTTATGCTTTCTCCAATAATCCCGATCTGAATGCACATGCAATCCTTGCCAGAAAAGCCGGTGCAGAAGGCATGGTGTTGCTGAAAAACAGCACCGCATTACCGATTACTGAGAGTAAAACGGTAGCTACATTCGGTGTAAACCAAATCAACACCTACAAAGGCGGCACCGGCAGTGGTGACGTGCATGCGGCATATACCGTCACGATTGCCAAAGGGTTAGCGAACCGTTTTACCGTTAACAGCGATTTGCAAGATTACTACACCAGTTACTTTGCCACGAATAAAGTGGAGCATGCCGGCAGTTTTGGCGGTGCCAGCACCTATTCCTGCGATGAAGCGCTGGTCACCGGCAATAGTGAATTGTCAGCATTGCTGACCACTGCCGTGCAAAATAACGATGTTGCAGTGATCAGCATCGGTCGTCAGGCGGGGGAAGGGGCTGATCGCACCAATGCGAAAGGTGATTACCTGCTGAGCGATCAGGAAACCGACATGATCACCGCCGTTGCCGATGCGTTCCATGCGCAGGATAAGAAAGTAGTGGTGGTGCTGAACGTTAATGGTGTCATCGATACCAGTGCATGGGCAAATAAAGCCGATGCGATTTTATTAGCCTATATGGGCGGTCAGGACACCGGTAATGCAGTGGCCGATGTGTTATCTGGCGATGTTAACCCAAGTGGTAAACTGGCGCAGACTTTCCCAGCCAGCTATGCCGATGTACCGTCGTCGACCAGCTTCGCAGGGGTGGATAATGACGCCGATGGCACACCGGATGATACCTATTACAACGAAGGTATTTATGTCGGTTACCGTTACTACACCACGTTTGAAAAAGCGGTGTCTTATCCATTCGGCTTTGGTTTGTCATACACCACCTTCGGTTACTCCAATGCGGCCGTCACGGAAAACAGCTTAAGCAAAGGGGCGCAAGGTAGCGTGACCTTAACGGCAACCATTACCAACACCGGCAGTGTGGCGGGTAAAGAAGCGGCACAGGTTTATGTTTCAGCGCCGGAAGTGAAGTTGAAAAAACCAGTGATTGAGCTGAAAGCATTTGCTAAAACCAGCAAGCTGGAGGCAGGCGCATCGGAAAAACTGACGTTCAATATTCCGGCAAAAATTCTGGCCAGCTTTGATCAAGCTAACAACCAATGGATTGTGGAACCCGGTACCTATAAAGCCTACGTCAGCCCATCATCCAATGTGACGGAGACAACACCGGTTACGTTCACGGTGGATAAAGAGATTGTGGTCAGCAACACCACCGCCGGTGCACTGGCACTGGCTGATGGTGTTGACGCAGCGAGCGTAACCACTATATCTAAGTAAGTAACTTCATACTTGTCATCTTTGACGCGCCTCAAGGGCGCGTCTTTTTTTGCTTACGGATGATTGCCTGCCCACACCACCATCACTTTATCTTGCTGATCCTGTCGGCTAAATGCGTAATAGCCATTCGATGACAATGTTGTTTGCTGACCCGTTCCTATCGCGGTGTGACGGGCACGGAACTGGCTGATTTTCTGCCAGTGGGTAAGCAGTGCGGCTTTGTCACCGTTCAGCTCGTTCCAGTTCATATCGGAACGGGTGCCTTGGATCGGATCTGAGCCGGTGGCGCCAAACTGACGGCCACTTTCGTCACCGTAATAGATCTGCACCGCCCCCGGTGCCAGCAGCAACAAATCAGCCGCCCGTTTTTGTTTTTCTAGTGAACCTTTGGCATCGTCGTGGAAAAATAACCGCGTGTCGTGTGATGAGAGATAACTCAGCACATTGATGTCTTGTAACTTTTCCGCCATTTGACGATAAGTGTCATCAATGTTGGCGTAGCACTCCAGCGCTTGCTTGGCTTGATCCTGAAAATCGAAATTGATCATGCTGTCAAACCCATGCTGGAAATAGTCACTTTTCATCACCCCATGCCCCCATGACTCGCCAGTCATCCAGAACGGGGCATTATCCAACGCTTCCTGCGGATGCGCTTTTTTCCACTCGGCCAAGGCTTGTGTCGCCTGGGTTTTTAACTGATCCCAAGCGGGTTTTTCCACATGTTTGGCAGTGTCAACGCGAAAGCCATCAATGCCATAATCGCGCACCCACTGACTCAACCAATGCGTGATGTAATCGCGCGGGGTGTAGCCGGCAATTTCTTTGGCATTCGTGTCTTTTTTATAGCGATAAAAGTTGGGTAACCCGCTGGCCTGCGTGGATTCGGTTTTCACATCGGGCAGGAAAGCGAGTGACATAGTCAGGTCGTCATAACCAGGGGCATCATAATCACCAATACCACTGCGCACCCATTTTTTACCCCACCATTTTTCCCATGCGGCGCCATCGCTAAAATTGATGTAGTTATTAAAGCTGTGCCAGTTTTCCGCTTTACCGGGCCGCCAGTCACCCCAATGCTGGCCCAGTATTTTCTGTTGTTCGTTTTTGCTCAGATGTAATGCACCAAAATTAAATTCCTGCATGTCGGCTAATGTTGCATAACCGACATGGTTCATGACTACATCAAACAAAATGCGAATGCCGCGTTTGTGCGCCTGTTCTACCAGCGTACGCAGTTCCTGCTCGGTGCCCATGTTGGCGTCGAGTTTGGTCCAGTCTAAAGCGTAATAACCATGATAGGCATAATGCGGGAAGTCGCCGTTGCTGCCACCGCCGATCCAGCCGTGAATTTGTTCCAGTGGTGAGCTGATCCACAGTGCATTGACGCCGAGTTGTTGCAGGTAATCGAGTTTGCTGGTGAGGCCGGCCAGATCACCGCCATGGAAGGTGGCGATCTCTTGTTGACCATCATTTTGGCGGCCATAACTGTGGTCATTCGCAGGGTTACCATTGGCGAAACGATCGGTCAGCGCAAAATAGACAGTGGCGTTGTGCCAGTTGAACGGGGCTTTTGCCGCCGTGTTCGCGGCTTCCAATAACAGTAAACCACCACTCTCGGGTGCCGGTTGTAAGGTCACTTTACCTTGCGTAACCACTGCAGTCTGGCCGCTGTAATAATCTCGCACACTGTCGCCGTCTTTAAAGCTGTGGCTGACATCAATGGTGACCGGCTGGTTGTGCCAGATCGGGCAAGTTTTTGGCTGTGCCGCCGTTTGCGTAACGGGGGCGCTTTTCATACTCAGCAACAAGGTCGGCGTGCCACTGCGGGTGTCGATGGTGATCTGGTAATCCCCATCTTTATACAGGCGCCAGTTTATAGCGGGCTGTGAACCACAAGGCTGCAGCGACAGCATTTGATTGAGTTTGGCGGCGGCGGTGGGTTGCCAGCATTGCCCGTCGTGTTGCAACTGCAGCGGGTAATTGCCTTTGTTCAGCGTGGTTGCACTGTGGAACAGACCGCTGGGTTGTTCAGTAAAGCTTGGAAACGGCGTCAGCGTCCACTGCGCCAACGCAGCGGGAGATAGCAGTAACAGCAGAGGCAGCGAGAGGCGGGTCATGAGCATTCCTTTGATTAAATAGAATGAGGGTTAAATTAATGAGTTGGGGGCGAGGATAGTTTGCCTGTCGTGGCTCAATTGGCCTCATCCCTGCCGATTTATTTACAGGAGGAGGGAATAGGAGGAGAACGAAGAGAAAAGAGATAAATAGAAAAGAAAGAAATGGTGTGCCAGATCGGCTTGCCAGGTTTGGCCCATAACTTTGAACCACTTCACAAAGCTGACATTACCTTGTCCATTTCCATACAAAACGTCCGTGTTTGTATCGATCGTTTCTGCGACATAAATCACTATTTTGAAAATAATCGTTATATTTCAATATGTTGTTTTGTTTGGTCTGATTGGTATGTGACGTGCATTTATATATACGTCAACGTCATTCAGAGGAGAAACGACATGGCCTTACGTCAATGTGCAATCTACGGGAAAGGTGGTATCGGTAAATCTACTACCACTCAGAACCTGGTTTCTGCATTAGCAGAAATGGGTAAAAAAGTGATGATCATCGGTTGTGACCCGAAAGCGGATTCTACTCGTTTGATCCTGCACGCAAAAGCCCAGAATACCATCATGGAAATGGCAGCAGAAGTTGGTTCTGTTGAAGATCTGGAATTAGAAGACGTATTACAGATCGGTTACGGCGGAGTTCGTTGTGCTGAGTCTGGTGGCCCAGAGCCAGGAGTTGGTTGTGCTGGTCGTGGTGTTATCACTGCTATCAACTTCCTGGAAGAAGAAGGCGCTTACGAAGAAGATTTAGACTTCGTATTCTACGACGTACTGGGTGACGTAGTGTGTGGCGGTTTCGCTATGCCAATCCGTGAAAACAAAGCTCAGGAAATCTACATCGTTTGCTCTGGCGAAATGATGGCGATGTACGCGGCGAACAACATCTCTAAAGGTATCGTGAAATACGCGAAATCTGGTTCAGTGCGTCTGGCTGGCCTGATCTGTAACTCACGTCAAACTGACCGTGAAGATGAATTGATCATCGCACTGGCTGACAAGCTGGGCACTCAGATGATCCACTTTGTACCACGTGACAACATCGTTCAACGCGCAGAAATCCGTCGTATGACTGTAATCGAATACGACCCAACCTGTAAGCAAGCGAACGAATACCGCACGCTGGCGAACAAAGTTGTTAACAACAAACTGTTCGTTGTTCCAACACCAGTAACTATGGATGAGTTGGAAGAGTTGTTGATGGAATTCGGCATCATGGATGTTGAAGACGAATCTATCATCGGTAAGACCGCAGCAGAAGAAGCTGCTACAGCTTAAGGTCTCTACCCGGCGGCTGGCAGGGATGCTGCCAGCCCGGATTGTCCGCCCATTCAAGGAATTACTGCTATGACTAACAGAACTCGTGAAGAGAATCTGGCGTTAATTCAGGAAGTGCTCGAAGCCTATCCAGAAAAAGCGCGCAAGGATCGTTCCAAACACTTAACCGTGAACGACCCAACGCTGGAAAAAGCCAGCAAATGTATTACTTCTAACCGTAAGTCTCTGCCGGGCGTTATGACCATCCGTGGTTGTGCTTACGCCGGTTCTAAAGGGGTAGTATTCGGCCCAATCAAAGACATGATCCATTTGTCACATGGTCCTGTTGGTTGTGGTCAGTATTCCCGCGCTGGTCGTCGTAACTATTACACTGGTATGACTGGTGTGAACAGCTTCGGCACCATGAACTTTACGTCCGATTTCCAGGAAAAAGACATCGTATTCGGTGGCGATAAAAAGCTGGCGAAAATCATCGATGAAATGGAAATGCTGTTCCCACTGGCGAAAGGCATCACAGTTCAGTCTGAATGTCCGGTTGGTCTGATCGGTGACGACATCGAATCAGTAGCCCGTCAGGCGAAAGCGAAAACCGGTAAAACGGTTGTTCCTGTACGTTGTGAAGGTTTCCGCGGCGTGTCTCAGTCTCTTGGTCACCACATTGCGAATGACGTAGTTCGTGACTGGATCCTGGGTAACCGTGATGAGCAGGAATTTGCTGGCACACCTTACGACGTTGCAATTATCGGTGACTATAACATCGGTGGTGACGCTTGGTCTTCACGCATCCTGTTAGAAGAAATCGGTCTGCGTGTGGTAGCTCAGTGGTCTGGCGACGGCACCCTGGCTGAAATGGAAAACACACCAAAAGTGAAATTGAACCTGGTGCATTGCTACCGTTCAATGAACTACATCTCTCGCCATATGGAAGAGAAGTACAACATCCCTTGGATGGAATACAACTTCTTTGGCCCGACTAAGATCGCTGAATCACTGCGCAAAATCGCGGCTCAGTTTGACGAAACTATCCAGAAAAAAGCGGAAGAAGTTATCGCCAAATACGAAGCGCAAACTGCGGCAGTTATCGCTAAGTACAAACCACGTCTGCAAGGCAAAAAAGTCATGCTGTACGTCGGCGGCTTACGTCCACGTCACGTGATCGGTGCTTATGAAGATCTGGGTATGGAAATCGTCGGTGCCGGCTATGAATTCGCGCATAACGATGACTACGACCGTACGCTGAAAGAGTTACCTGAAGCAACACTGTTGTTTGACGACGTGACTGGTTATGAATTCGAAGAATTCGTGAAGGCAGTGAAACCTGATCTGATCGGTTCTGGTATCAAAGAAAAATTCATTTTCCAGAAAATGGGCATCCCATTCCGTCAGATGCACTCCTGGGATTACTCAGGCCCATACCATGGCTTCGACGGCTTCGCCATCTTCGCCCGTGATATGGATATGACCCTGAACAATCCGTGCTGGTCAAAACAGACTGCGCCATGGAAGAAAAGCGCGTAATGGCCCCGGTATTTGATTCCATTACCCCGTTAGTTCACAGATGAGTGGCGCGGGAAGGAGAGTTGTATGAGTCAGAATATAGAGAACATCAAATCCTGTTATCCACTGTTTGAACAGGATGAATATCAGAATCTGTTCGCTGATAAACATGCGAAATATGAAGAAGCGCATGGCGAAGAAAAAGTTCGTGAAGTGTTCGAGTGGACTACCACTCAGGAATACAAAGATCTGAACTTCAGCCGTGAAGCATTGACCATTGACCCAGCCAAAGCTTGCCAACCATTAGGCGCGGTGCTGTGTTCACTGGGTTTCGAGAAAACACTGCCTTACGTGCATGGTTCTCAAGGTTGTGTGGCTTACTTCCGTACTTACTTCAATCGTCATTTCCGTGAGCCAGTGGCTTGTGTATCTGACTCGATGACTGAAGATGCGGCGGTATTCGGTGGCCATGCCAACATGAACGACGGTCTGCAGAATGCGTTAGCACTCTACAAACCAGAAATGATCGCGGTTTCTACCACCTGTATGGCGGAAGTTATCGGTGACGACTTACAAGCTTTCACCAACAACGCCAAGAAAGATGGTTTTGTACCGAAAGAGTTCCCAGTGCCTTATGCACATACCCCAAGTTTCGTGGGCAGCCACATTACGGGTTGGGACAACATGTTTGAAGGTTTCTGCAATACCTTCACTGCTGACAAAACTGACTACAAAGTAGGCAGCAACGGCAAGCTGAACATCGTAACCGGCTTTGAAACTTATTTGGGTAACTACCGTGTTATCAAGCGCATGTTGACTGAAATGGGTGTGCCATTCTCTATGCTGTCTGACCCATCAGAAGTATTAGACACCCCATCTGACGGCCAATACCGCATGTATGCCGGTGGTACTACTCAGGATGAAATGAAAGACGCGCCAAACGCGATCGATACCCTGATGCTGCAACCATGGCACTTAGTGAAAACTAAGAAAATGGTTAAAGATACATGGGGTCAGCCAGCTACCGAACTGAACATTCCGATGGGTCTGGAATGGACTGATGACTTCCTGATGAAAGTCTCAGCACTGACTGGTAAAGCGATCCCTGCTTCACTGGAACTGGAACGTGGCCGTCTGGTTGACATGATCACCGACTCCCACACCTGGCTGCACGGCAAGAAATTCGGTGTCTATGGTGACCCTGATTTCGTCGAAGGTCTGGTTAAATTCCTGCTCGAACTGGGCTGTGAGCCAAGCGTGATCCTGTGTAATAACGGCAGCAAAAAATGGAAAAAATCCATTGAGAAAATGCTGGCTGATTCACCATACGGTCAGGGCAGCGAAGTGTACGTGGGTCACGACTTGTGGCACTTCCGTTCACTGATGTTCACTAACAAACCAGATTTCATGATTGGTAACTCATACGGCAAATTTATTCAACGTGACACCTTGGCGAAAGGCAAAGCGTTTGAAGTGCCATTGATCCGTCTGGGCTTCCCAATCTTCGATCGTCATCACCTGCATCGCATGACTACCCTCGGTTACGAAGGTGCCATGTACATGCTGACCACACTGGTTAACGCCGTGATGGAAAAAATTGATAGCGACACCATGGAACTGGGCAAAACAGATTACAACTTCGATTTGGTTCGTTAATCGACAGCGTAATCAGGGGCAACTGGTTTGCCCCTTCATAAGCCCGGAACCGTTTTTGCAACGTTCCGGGCTTATTTGTTTCAATCATAAGAAATTCAATCGATTGCAAAGGGAAGGGGTTGTCGCATGCCTAACATTATGTTCCGTCAACACGACGATGGGTTGTACTGCTACATAGCCAAACGTGATTTAGAAGCCAAAGTAGCTCAACTGCAATTCGAGCAGGACGACAACTGGGGCGGTCGGGTTGATCTCGATAATGGCGAAGCTTATTTCCTGGAACCGCAGGTAAAACCTTCATTGCCAATCACTCTGCGCCTGAAACGCGCAGGCGAATAACTAAATCAGGTTACGGGAGGCTGTGATGAAAACTCTGTTAGAAAGTCAGGTTTACTGGCGTCTCATCGCATTAGCACAGGCAGTGCCAGAAGTGGGGCAATCGGTATTGTTCGACTGGGTCAGTGGCGCACTACAAGGTCCACTGAGCATCGCACAGATGGAAAAACTGTCGGTAGAGGCATTGAAAGCATCCGCGCCAGCAGAACTGGCGGGCTTGAGCAATGCCCGCTGGCAGGTGTTGCTGGAATGCCTGCAAGGGCAGTTGCCAGTGCACCTCGATCCGAAACCTGCGGTGTCTGATGCCGATGCATTACGTGTCGCCTTTTCATCCAGTGATGGGTTAACGGTAAATGGTCATTTTGGCAATTGTCATTTGTTCTTCATTTACCAAATTACCAATCAAGGTTCTCAACTGATTGATATTCGTCATTTTGTTGCCGATGAAGCACAAGAAGACAATGAAACCCGCGCTCGTTTGTTGCATAACTGCCATTTGCTGTTTTGTGAAGCGATTGGTGGCCCGGCGGCAGCGCGAGTCATTCGTCACGGTATTCATCCGGTCAAAATCAAAAAAGACAATCGCATCAGCACCCAGTTAGATGCCTTGCAAGAGCTCATGCAAGGGCAGCTACCACCTTGGCTGGCTAAGGCGTTAGGGCGCAAAGACGATTTGGGTAAACGGTTCAGTGACGAATTATCCGAACTGGATTAATTCTGCTTCCAATATCTAAGCTATCACCCTTGCTGATTTGGCTGGGGGGTGAAATCAGCAGGGGTGATAGCGCTCGCACTGTCGTGATTGTTACAAAGATGACAATTATAAAGTCTTAAAAATCAATAGATTAAAAATGGACTGCTCCTTGCACCACTAAAACTGAGAGCTCGCGCACATTTCAGGAGGGAGCGATGAAAGGCAACGAAATAGCGGCACTGATGGATGAACCCGCCTGTGGCCATAACAGCAAAGCGAAGTCAGGCTGTAGTGCGCCGAAACCCGGTGCTACCGCCGGCGGTTGTGCTTTTGATGGTGCGCAAATCACTTTATTACCTATCGCAGATGTTGCCCATCTGGTGCATGGCCCCATCGGCTGTACCGGCAGTTCATGGGATAACCGCGGCGCCCGCAGTTCCGGCCCCGCACTCTATCGTCTGGGTTTTACCACCGATTTAAACGAACAAGATGTGATCATGGGGCGTGGTGAACGCCGTCTGTATCACTCCGTCAAACACATTGTCGATCGTTATCATCCGGCAGCCGTGTTTGTTTACAACACTTGCGTACCAGCGATGGAAGGCGACGACATCATCGCTATCTGTAAAGCGGCAGAAACTAAAGTTGGCGTGCCGGTGATCCCGGTGGATGCCGCGGGTTTCTATGGCAGCAAAAACTTAGGTAACCGTATTGCCGGCGAAGTGATGGTCGATAAAGTGATCGGCACAGCAGAGCCGGCCCCGTGGCCATCCGATCATCCGATCTCTGCCGAGCGTGGCCATGATGTGGCCTTGATTGGTGAGTTCAATATTGCCGGTGAGTTCTGGAACGTGCAGCCACTGTTTGATGAACTCGGCATTCGTATTCTCTGCACCTTGGCGGGTGACACGCGCTTTCATGAAGTGCAGACCATTCATCGTGCCGAACTCAACATGCTGGTCTGCTCACGGGCACTGATCAACGTCGCGCGCAAGCTGGAAACCAAATATGGCACGCCGTGGTTTGAAGGCAGTTTTTACGGTGTGCGTGATACCTCGAAATCAATGCTGACCATCGCCGAGATGCTCGGTGATGCCGATTTGATCGCCAGAACAAAAGAGTTAACCGCACGTCGGGAAGCGGAAACCGAAGCGCAGCTCGCACCATTCCGCACCCGCTTAAAAGGTAAACGTGTGTTGCTCTATACCGGTGGTGTGAAGTCGTGGTCAGTCGTCGCCGCATTGCAAGATCTTGGCATGGAAGTGGTGGCGACCGGCACGCGTAAATCGACCGAAGAAGACAAAGCGCGCATCAAAGAGCTGATGGGTGACAACGCATTAATGTTGGAAGACGGTAACGCCCGCAATCTGCTGGATGTGGCTTATCAATACCGCGCCGATCTGATGATCGCCGGTGGTCGCAATATGTTTACTGCCTATAAAGCGCGGTTGCCGTTTCTGGATATCAATCAGGAACGTGAACATGCGTATGCCGGTTATGAAGGCATGGTTGAGCTGGCGCGTCAGATCTGCCGCTCGTTGGAAAGCCCAATTTGGGCACAGGTTAAACAACGCGCGCCGTGGCAATAATGCAGGAGGCACCCCCTATGGCTCAAGTAATTAAGACCCGCAAACCACTGGCGACCCAACCCATTAAAAGCGGGCAACCGCTGGGTGCGATTCTGGCCAGTCTCGGTATCGAACGCTGCATTCCGCTGATCCACGGTGCACAAGGTTGCAGTGCGTTTGCGAAGATTTTCTTTATCCAGCATTTTAACGAACCGATCCCGCTGCAATCGACGGCGATGGACCCGATCACCACGGTGATGGGTTCTGACGACAACATCATTCAGGCGCTGGCGCATCTGTGCGAAAAGAGTAACCCACGTCTGGTAGTGCTGATGAGTTCGGGTTTATCAGAAGCGCAGGGTTCGGACATGAATCGGGCGTTGAAAGCGTTCCGCCTGCAATATCCGAAATTTGAGCGCAATGAAATCGTCACCGTGAGCACGCCCGATTTTTACGGCTCGCTGGAAAATGGTTACAGCGCGTTAATAGAGAGCATGATCTCGCAACTGGTGCCCGAGCAAAAGCTGCGCAGCATCCGCAAAAAACGCATCAACTTACTACTCAGCCACATGCTGACACCGGGTGATATTGAGCTGATCCGCCAATATGTCGAAGCCTTCGGCTTACAGCCGATCTTAGTGCCCGATATTTCCCGCTCGATGGATGGTCATCTGGCCAAACCTGATTATCTGGCGGTCAGTCAGGGTGGCACCGACGTCAACATGCTGCGCCAGTTAGGGCAAAGCAGCCTGACTTTAGTGGTTGGCCCATCGATGCAACGTGCGGGGCAGATCTTAAATTCCCGCAGCGGGGTGGAAAGTGTCTATTTCCCACACCTGATGACACTGGCCGAGATGGATCGTTTTATCCAGACCCTGCAGCAACTCTCCGATCGCCAGGTGCCGGAGTGGATCGATCGCCAGCGTGGACAGGTGACTGACACCATGATCGACACTCACACTTGGGTCAACGACACCCGTATTGCCATTGGTGCCGAGGCTGACCTGCTGGTGGCCTGGCTGGCGTTTGCCGAAAGTGTAGGCATGCAGCCAGTCTCGGTGGTGGCACCAGTCAATCAGCCGTGTCTGGCGACGCTGCCGGTCGATACCGTGCTGATCGGCGATCTGGAAGATCTACAAGATCAACTCACCGAAAAAGGCTGTGATGTATTGCTGGCCAATTCGCACGGTGCGGTGATGTCAGAGCAACTTGGTTTGCCATTGATGCGCATCGGTTTCCCTATCTTTGATCGTTTTGGTGAATTTCGCCGTGTGCGTCAAGGCTATGCTGGTATGCGCGACAACTTGTTTGAAATTGCCAACTATCAACAACAGGCCTGTCATGGCCGTCCGGTTTATCACTCACCGTTGAAACAGCCGTTTGCGCAAGCACCGATGGCTGAGGAGGTCTTAGCATGAATCATTTGCAACGACATTTACGCGTCAGCGATGTTCACGTTTCGCATCTGAAAGTGGCGTTTGCCAGCTCGGATATGAAGACGGTGAACCAGCATTTTGGTTCATGTGAAAGCCTGCTGGTGTATGGGGTGGAACCCGATGGTTACGAGCTGATCCAGGTGGCTGAATTTCAGGTGGTGGAAGGGCATGTACCGGCCAAAGTGACCAGCCGGATTGAGGTCATTGATGGCTGTTTTGCCGTTTATTGCAATGCGGTCGGGGAGGCGGTGTTTCGCCAGCTCATGACGCACGGTATCCGGGCGATCCGCGTGGAGTCCGGCACCCCGATCACCGATCTGCTGCATCAGCTACAAGCGCAATGGCCGCAACGCATTCCACAAAAAACATCACGCACCACGTCAGCTGAGAGTCTGGTTGATTCGTTGGAAGAGGCGGGCTGGGACGAGTAATTATTGATAGCAACACAAAAACTTAGCTCAGAGGAGAGAAATATGAGTGGATTTATTACCGGTCTGACTCGTGGCGGTGCTACTTGGACTCCGGAATTTGTAACTGGCGTCGATGCTCACACCTGTATTGGTTGTGGTCGTTGCTACAAAGTATGTTCCCGTGACGTATTCAATCTGGTCGATCGAGCCGATGTGCTGGATGACGATCTGGATGATGAAGAAGATGATGCCATGATGGTGATGACAGTCGCCAACGCCGACGACTGTATCGGTTGTGGTGCCTGCTCACGCGTGTGTCCGAAAAATTGCCATTCGCATGCGACCATGCCTGCGTAAGTCGCTGACTTAATTTATTACTGCGTTGTTAATGGAAATGGGTCCTTTGCAATCTTGGGTGGTAACACCCGAATGCGTTTTCACCCGGGAGTAATCCCGGGCTTTTTTATTTTCCGTGCATGATATTCGTCAGGCACAAATTAGTTTGCTGTACGAAATGAATGAAATTGAAATAATCTTCACTTTCTAACGCACGGCCACTGGCGGCGCGATCGGCATAAAACAGCCCGATACTTTGCTTATCAATTACGATAGGTGAAAGGAAAAATCCCCGTGCGCAACTGATGGCTTTGGTGGCAGCAGAAAGCAGATGATTCCAGCGCGGATCGGTGTGGCTTTTGATCCACAAGGTTTCCTGCGACTGTAAACAATGATTGAAGATTGAACGCACACCGGTCAGATCGACAACAAAGATCTCTTTCAGTGGTCCCTCTTCCAATGAGGAGGCAAAGCGTGGCTGTAATTGCGTTTTCTCCCGATTTAACAGCAACACCAACACCCGATCCATGCCAACCCCCGCGTAGATCCCATGCAATGACTTTTGCATGATCAGGTTAATATCGGCTTTTTCATGTGCCAGTGCAGTGAGCTCGCGTAGCGTTTTCAGCTGAATAGCATCATCCGGTTCATTCACCGGAATGACGGTTTTTTCTGAAGTTAACAGCGGCGCGAGGCCGGCATCGAGATAAGGTGACAACATTAATGCGCCATAGGTATAAGCCAGTTTGATGGTCTCTTCGGCGCAATTTTTGGCCCGCTGTTTTACCTCTTTGACATCCAGTTTCATCAGTTTACTGAGCACATTCAACTCTTGCTCAATTTGTACTGGCGTAGTTTTCGGGTTTTGTAATAACGCACTGAACGTATTGGCTTCGGCAATTGCCTGTAATTCAGGAGTGCGGCGTTCCGGATCTTTAAGCGACAGTTGTAACATGCTGCCCATATTCCAGGAGCTGGCTAACCCGGCACTGATCTTCATAAAGCTGGTGCCGAGCATTTCGCGAATGATTTCATTACTATCGCCCTGCGTTTGCCGTAGTTTTTGATCCAGCTGTTCGGTGATCGGGCCGCCCATACTCCAGAATGCGCTCTCGCCCAGATTATGCAGCAGAGCGGCGATATAGGCTTCTTCGCGGGTGGCTTCGTCGTAATCAGCGAGGATCATGCGGGCCAGCATGGCGGCATGAAAAGATTGTGCGATCAGACGTAATAAGCGTTCATAGACGGGTTGCGAGATATCGTGGCTTTTGAGCAGGCTATCGACCAGTTTGGCGGTAATGCAGATCTGTTTTAGCGCATTAAAACCCAGCAGTACGACCGCCCGGCTAATGGTAGTCACCTGATTACTGCCACGGCTGTAGGTGACGCTGTTGGCGACGCGTAAAATGCGGGTGGTCAAGCCATTATCATGCAGGATCGATTTACCCAGATCGGCGAGCGACATATTGTCATCTTGCGCCATCTTTTCCAGCATCCGCACCGTGGCACACAGCGCCGGCATTTCCTGCACACTGATGCGCTCAATCCAGGCATCGGTTCCACGGGTTGATTGAATCGCCATCGTCCTGATTTCCCGCCGTTATTTTGTTATTGCTAACTCTAAGCATAACGAAAAAAAGCGGGTTGTCTGCAGACTTAATTTACTCTTGTGCACTCAACCACTTAGTGATGCCATGTGCGGCCACATAACCACTGGCAAAACAGCCGGTCAGCAGATAACCACCGGTTGGTGCTTCCCAATCAAGCATCTCTCCAGCACAAAAAGTACCGGGTATTTCGTTCAGCATCAGTTGCGAATTTAACGCAGAAAAACAGACTCCCCCAGCAGTGCTGATGGCTTCATCCATCGGAGTGGTGCGTAATACCTGTAGTGGGAACTGTTTGATGGCAGTCGCCAGTTGTGTTTCGTTAGTAAAGGTCTCTTTGCTCAGACATTCCCGCAACAATGCTGCTTTGACGCCATCAATACCGACTTTGCTTTTCAGTTGTGTCGACAGCGATTTGGCGCCACGCGAACGTAACTCTTGCTCAATTCGGGCTGGTGATTTGTGTGGCAGCAGATCGAGCGTTAATGTGGCTTTGCCCTGTTGTGTAAGCTGGTCGCGTAACTCGGCAGCAAACACATAAATCAGACTGCCTTCGACACCGCGTTCCGTGATCACAAACTCACCCTGGCGTTCGGTTAGTTTGCCTTCACGATCAGTTAAACTGGCCACCACGGTTTTCATTGGCGTACCGGCAAAGCGGCTGCGGAAATCGTCCGACCATGCCAGCTCAAAACCACAGTTGGCGGCCTGCAACGGTGCCACGGCGATATTGCGGGCTTGGAATAGCGGCACCCAAGCACCATCCGATCCCAGTCGAGACCAACTGCCACCGCCTAATGCCAGCAATACCGCATCGGCTGCAACGGTGACTTCGCCGTCTGGTGTTGCGAGAATCAGATGTTGCAGATCATTCCAGCCGATCCAGCGATGGCGAACATGAAATTTCACCCCTGATTCGCGCAGGCGTTGCAGCCAGGTGCGCAACATGGGTGCTGCGCGCATATCGGTTGGGAACACGCGACCAGAGCTGCCGACAAAAGTGTCAAAACCCAGTTCATGTGACCATTGGCGCAGCGCATTGGCATCAAAGGCTTGTAGCAGTGGCAACATCTCTTGTTGACGATGCCGGTAGCGATTTACAAAATCGGGAAACGCTTCGGAGTGAGTAATGTTCATGCCGCCTTTACCGGCCTGCAGAAATTTACGCCCTACCGATGGCATAGCATCAAACAGATCGACCTGAATTCCTTGTTGGCTTAACACCTCGGCAGCCATGAGGCCGGCAGGGCCACCACCAATAATAGCCACCCGTTTTGTTGATAAGGCCACCCTGTTCTCCGTTTGTTCATCCCACCTAAGAGCGCTGATTGTAACATTCAATCAAATGCTGTGCTGAAGCAGACGATCTTTCTCAGCAAAATGCGGACGTAAAAAAGCCACCGGAAGTCGGTGGCTGAAATAACAACGGAGTGAGGGTGTTGTTGGTGTTATTCGCCTTTTACGGTCACGGTGTAAGTGCCGATCAAACCCAGAATGTTGTTCGATTTTTGGTCCACATGGCTGACACGGCTGATGTTGCCATTTTTCTTGGCGGCATCAATTGAGCAGTCACCCAGAGCTACCATCGCCAAATAGCTCTTACAGGTAGCAGTACCTGTTTTGCTGGCTTCGGCGTTAGAAGTGGCAGTAACTGGTGCATTGATGTCAGTGTACAGCGTGCCAATTGGCTGAGAAGTTGCACAACCAGTAAGAGCAAAAGCGGAGGCGATCAGGCTGCTGATAATAATTTTGTTCATGATTTATCCCGAGAGTAATGATGATACATGGATGCCACAAGGCGGGCGGCAATGTATAACAAGACTCCATTGATAACTATCTGAATTCCTACACACCTGTTAGTTGTAGCAGCCAACGTAAAACCAGCTGTTTAACCTGTGAAATGTCTTTGATGACACACCTTTCGACATACTGTCTTAACTGCGACAAAAGCTGACAAAGCTCGCCCTGTTGTCAGACAAAATAGCCCCTCTCTTGTTTTATCTAATTGAAAAATAATGATTTTGTATGTGGCACTTCATTTGCAGCTTTGTGATCACGGTCACAGGGAGAGACATCATGATTCAAATCGACGAAAGCGCACTGACGCAACTACATCAACTGCAGCAACAACTGGTGCAGGAATGTATCGGTTTGCGTCTGATTGCCAAAGGTGATCCTTGCTCTGGGATCAAAGTAGACATGGGCTGGACCGCCACCCAACAGCCTGACGACGTGTTGTTCCGTCAGGATGGGCTGGTATTTTTAGCCGATCGCCGTCAATGGCCTTTATTAAAAGATTGTCAGATCTCACTGGCAGAACGTCAGGGGCAACCGGGTTTCAACATCCAGCCACAGCCTGCAGATTGCAAATGCAGCAGTGGTAGTTGCAGCCCGACACAAGCCACCAACTGCCCATCCACCGCCAGTGTGAACTAAAAAATACGCGCATAAAGATACGCACAAAGGAGACGAGTCATGTGGAACTATTCAGAAAAAGTTAAAGATCACTTCTTCAATCCACGCAATGCCAAGGTGATTGCCGATGCGAACGCCGTCGGTGACGTTGGCTCGATCAGCTGTGGTGATGCGTTACGTCTGATGTTGCAGGTCAACGCCGAGAGCGAAATTATCGAAGATGCCGGTTTCCAGACCTTCGGCTGCGGCAGCGCGATTGCCTCTTCTTCTGCGCTGACTGAGATGGTGATTGGCAAAACTTTGGATGACGCGCTGAAGATCAGCAACATGGATATCGCTGATTATCTCGACGGTCTGCCGCCCGAAAAAATGCACTGCTCCGTGATGGGCCAGGAAGCACTGCAAGCGGCGATTGCCAATTTCCGTGGTGAAGAGTGGCACGATGACCATGAAGAAGGCGCGCTGATCTGTAAATGCTTTGCGGTCGATGAAGTCAAAATCATCAAAGCGGTGAAAGAGAACGGCCTGACCTCGATTGCCGACGTCATCAACTACACCAAGGCCGGTGGCGGTTGCGGCGCGTGCCATGAAAAAATTGAACAAGCTTTGCAGAAAGTGTTGGCAACCCAGCCTTGTAACGAAGCACGCATTGCGACTACCAGTCTGGAGCGCAGCAAGGTAGCGCCACATGTCGATCTGTCGAAGAAAGATGAAAACTGGCGCACAGTGGCGGCTGTATTGGAAGAGATGCGTCCGCGTCTGCAGGCTGATGGCGGTGATGTAGCCTTGATCAGCGTCACCGACAGCAAAGTCGAAGTGGCACTGTCAGGTAGCTGTGTGGGTTGCATGATGACTGACATGACCCTGTCTTGGATCCAACAGACCCTGATGGAAAAAATGGGTCGTTACATCCAGGTTGTGAGCGTGACTCAGGCCGAAACAGCACTGGTTTAAGGAGACGGAACATGAAAGCAATTTATCTGGATAACAACGCCACCACCCGTCTCGACCCGATGGTGCTGGAAGCTATGATGCCGTTTATGACCGAACATTATGGCAACCCCTCCTCAATTCATGGTTTCGGTGAGCCGGTGCGTAAAGGTATCGAACGGGCACGGGAACAAGTGGCTGCTTTGCTAGGTGCAGCGCACGACAGCGAAATTATCTTTACCTCTTGTGCTACAGAGGCTAACAGCACTGCTATTTTGTCGGCGGTGGAAGCTTTACCGGAGCGCAAAGAGATCATTACGTCAGTGGTGGAGCACCCTGCGGTTCTGGAAGTGTGCGAACATCTGGAGCGTCGTGGTTACACCATTCACCGTTTACCGGTCGATAGCCAGGGCCGTCTCGATTTAGATCATTATCAATCGCTGCTCAGTGAAAATGTCGCACTGGTGAGCGTGATGTGGGCGAACAACGAAACCGGCACCGTGTTCCCGGTGCAAACCATGGCAACCATGGCGAAAGAAAAAGGCGTGTTGTTCCATACCGACGGTGTGCAGGCGGTGGGGAAATTCCCGATCCATCTGGCCAGCAGTGATATTGATATGCTCTCTTTTTCCGGCCATAAAATTCACGCGCCGAAAGGCGTGGGGGCGTTGTATGTCAAACGCGGAAGCCGTTTCCGTCCGTTACTGCGTGGCGGTCATCAGGAACGTGGTCGTCGTGCCGGTACTGAAAATGCGGCAGGAATTGTCGGCTTAGGCATGGCCTGTGAACTGGCTGAAGTGCATATGCCGATCATGTCGCATTTGGCGGAACTGCGTGACGAACTACAGGCGGGTTTACTGGAGAAAGTGCCGTGTTCTATCGTGACCGGTGATAGTGAAAACCGCACACCTAACACGCTGAATATCGCCTTTGAATATATTGAAGGGGAGGCGATTCTGCTGATGCTGAACCAACTCGGCATCGCCGCTTCCAGTGGCAGCGCCTGCACTTCCGGTTCACTGGAACCATCACACGTGATGCGTGCAATGAGCATTCCGTATACTGCTGCGCATGGTAGCGTTCGTTTCTCGCTGTCGCGTTACACCCGTCAGAAAGAGATCGACTATGTGCTGGAAAAACTGCCACCCGTGATTGAACGTCTGCGTTCACTGTCACCTTACTGGGTACAGAATAAACCGGATCTGGAAAAAATGGGCGAGTTTGCACCAGCCTATGGTTAGTCAAATCAGCATACTAATGTTTATTTGCGGGGGCCTTTTGGCCCCTTTTTTTTGCGTGTTTTTATTCCGCGATTGCGTTACTTCACCTTACTATGGGGGGGCGCTGTGTTATAACTTTTTTGAAAACTAATCAGCGTTATTTATTCGATGATTTCACAGTGACTATTGGCTGATAACATTACCAATGCAGCGAATGCAACGCATGTGGTGTCTGAACAAACGAGTCGAGCGGCACAAACAATGAATACACTGAGTGAATCAATATTGCAGATCTCAGAGCAATTGGTTGAAGCCGTAAATGGATTTAAGGTGTAATTCATGTCTTCAGTAAAAAACACAATATTAATCAGCATTGTCGTCGGGCAATTACTGGCAGGTTGTCAGTCGGTTGTTGATAGCGACAAAGGAAATTCCCCCGCGACCAAACAGGGCCAGGAGTCGTCACAACTGTTTCTGGCAGAGTTAAAAAAGAACGGTGATCATCTGTTTTGCGATCAGCCGGCTTATTTGCATTGTTTCCGACAAACAAAAACTAAATGCTTAAAAGATTTAGCGGCAGTGAAAGATCCTTGTTTGCAAAGTGCGTTGCAAAGCAATGGAGGTCAGGTTGCCGACAGTAATTATAAGAAAGTCGGTAATGATTTTGCGTTATGTATGTTGGTCAAACATGCGCTGATGTATCCAAAGCGTGCTAATGCCATCGGTCATTGTTTAGACGACGCCAAGTTCGACAATAAGCCTGTAACAAATTGATTTAAAAGTGTTTTACAACAGGCTATTTTTCTAGTGACGACCTGATACGTTTGTTTACAAAATAAGCAATCGGAATATACCTTCTTTGGTGGCTACTTTCTGTCCAGCCAACTATGCTGATCCTATTCGGACGAAACTGGAAATCAGACCTTAGTGTCTAACACAAACGCTAATATCGCGGCCGTTGGTACGATCACGATTGATGAAATGGGCTGTATTACCGCATTTGATGAAGTCGCGGTGCGCCTGTTTGGGTATGAATCGGTCGAGGTCGTGGGGCAGAATGTATCCATGCTGATGCCAGAGCCTTACCATTCCCAGCATGACGGTTATTTAGCTCGCTATCATCAAACATCAACGCCACATGTCATCGGTAAAGGCCGGGAGGTTACCGGGCAACGTAAGGATGGTTCACTATTTCCGGTCTGGCTGGCAGTCAACGAAGTCACTTTTGGTCGTAATCGTCTGTTCGTCGGCTGTATTGTCGACTTATCCGATCTCAAAGCAACAAAAGCCGATCTGCTTAGTAGCACCGAAGTAACGCGCGCGATCCTTGAAACTGCCGTGAATCCAATCATTACCATTGATGCGAAAGGCCATATTTGTTCGTTTAATCCGGCAGCAGAACGCATGTTTCAATATACCGCCAGTGAAGTTATAGGTTGTAACGTCAACCTGCTCATGCCTTCCCCCTATCGGGAGGAACATGATGGTTATCTGTCGCGCTATTTACATGAAGGCAATCCCCGCATTATTGGTGTGGGCCGCGAGGTAACGGCACAACGTAAAGACGGTTCTATCGTTCCCATCCATTTATCTGTTGGCGCGATGGAGATCACCGGTGAGCCGATGTTTGTCGGCATTATTTCCGATATCAGCGAACAGAAACGCCACGAAGCTGAGCTGCAAGCGAAAAAAGCAGCGGAAGCGGGGTCCCGTGCTAAATCCGCTTTTTTGGCGCATATGAGCCATGAAATTCGTACCCCGATGAATGCCATTCTTGGGTTTACCGAATTGGCGTTACAAGATCACTCATTGTCACCTGAAACTGCCAAACATCTGGAGACAATTTACGGATCAGCTCGCTCATTGTTGACGATCATCAACGATATTCTTGATGTCTCCAGACTGGAAGCCGGGAAATACAAGCTGGAAATCATCGGCTTTCATCTTCCCAATATGATTGCTGAAACAGTTGAACTGATGCACCAGCGCGCTGCAGAAAAAGATCTGATCATCAGCATTGAATACGACAGTCGCTTACCACAACGCGTGATGGGCGATCCGACCCGGTTGCGTCAGGTGCTCCTGAATTTACTCAGCAATGCAGTTAAATTCACCAATAAAGGGTCGATCAAAGTTGTGGTTTCGGCAACAAGCAACGCAGACCAAATTCAGTTTGATGTGGTTGACACTGGCATTGGTATGTCGGAAGCGGAAATAGCCAAAGTATTTGAGCCCTTTATGCAGGCCGATAATTCGATCTCCCGTCGTTTTGGTGGTACCGGGTTGGGTACGACCATTTGCAAGCAAATTATTGAGCTGATGAGCGGCGATATCTGGCTTGAAAGCCAGTTAGGCGTTGGTACTACCGTGCATTTTATTATTCCGCTGCCAGAAACAGATCCGGATCAGATCTGTTTGTATGAAGAGATCCAAAATAAAAGCGAAGACTTTATTCCGCCACGTTTATTTAACGTGTTGCTGGTGGAGGATCTCGAAAATAACGCTTATCTGGCCACGATCCGCCTGAAACAGATCGGGCATGAAGTGGAATGGGCCAAAAATGGACTGGAGGCGATCGCGGCATATCAAAAGGGCGAACACGATTTGATCTTGATGGATGTCATGATGCCGGTAATGGATGGTTTACAGGCAACTCGTGAGATCCGTCAATTAGAGACACTGCAAAACAAACATATTCCCATCATTGCACTCACGGCAAGTGTCATGAAAGAAGATGAGATGAAATATCTGGAAGCGGGAATGGATGCGATCGCTGGAAAACCCATCGACTTTGACCAGCTGTTTTCGTTGATGGAAGCGATGGTGCCGCAAGACGTGGGGCGTATTAACCATGCCATCATGATTGAGATGCCGGTGAATAAAAATATCGATTTAACCCCGTTAAGCCCGACGGCTGATTACCAGAAAGCCATGAAAAACTGGGTTGATGTTTATGCTTATATCAAAGCGTTGACCCAGTTTTCACAACAGCAGATTGATGATGCCGATATTATTTTGCACTTGCTGGAACAACACCCGGATGATGTTGAGCCTGCCCGCGCCGTTGCACATGCCCTCAAAGGGCTAGCTGGTAATCTGGCATTATCCAAAGTGGCTGATTTGGCTGTTCATATTGACGGACATTTGAAGTCCGGGCGACGTGATGAGGCGAGCCGGTTGCTGGAGCCATTACGTCAGGCATTAATAGAAGCCGATAATTGCATTCAAGCATTATCGTTGCCTAATGACGCCATTGTTTTACTGAAAGATTTTGATTTAGTTGCCGTGCAACAATTGTTTCAACAACTGTCGCTTGCATTAGACGAACTAAACCCTGATAGCACCGAACCGATCATGAAGCAGATCAGCGAATACGTTCGCAGAAGCGATCTGGCTGAGATTTATCACCATATTGAGCGATTTGATTTTCACAGTGCGAAAAAAGAGTTGAGAAAATTAGCACAAAATCTGTTCGCCAATAGGAGGTCAGAATGAAGAAAAAGATCCTGCTGGTCGACGATGAGCCGAATAACCTGCAATTACTCCGGCAGATATTGAGATCTTCATACCAGCTTATCTTCGCTCATAACGGGCAGTCAGCTCTTGCCGCAGTAACGGCGCATCATCCGGATTTGATTTTATTGGATGTTATGATGCCGGATCTGGATGGCTATGAAGTCTGTCGTCGTTTAAAAACTGATCCATTAACACATGATATTCCGGTCATTTTTGTCACAGCGATGGGTGATGTTGATGATGAAGCTGCCGGGTTTGATGTGGGCGCCGTGGATTATATTCATAAACCAGTTTCTCCTGCGATCGTGATCCGTCGGGTGCAAACTCATCTCTCATTGGTACATATCAAAGAGCTGGAAGATAGCCAGCGCGAAGCGATTTATATGCTTGGTGCAGCGGGTCACTATAACGACAACGATACCGGCTTGCATATCTGGCGCATGGCGGCTTACGCCAGAGCACTTGCTGAAGCCATTGGTTGGCCTGAACATATGGCGGAACGGCTTGAGCTTGCTGCGCCGTTACACGATACCGGTAAGATTGGGATACCGGATGGCATCTTGAAAGCCCCACGCAAATTAACTGCGGAAGAGTGGGTGATCATGCGGCAGCACTCCCTCATTGGTTATGAAATATTACAATGCAGTGATACGCCCATTTTCAAAATGGCGGCTGAAATTGCGCTCTATCATCATGAAAAATGGGATGGCAGCGGTTATCCGAAAGGGTTGATTGGCGACAATATTCCACAGTCGGCACAGATAGTCGCATTAGCCGATGTTTTTGATGCGTTAACCATGAAACGTTCTTACAAAGAGGCCTGGAGCATCGAAGCCTCGCTCGAAGAAATAAAGGCAAACAGCGGTACACATTTTAACCCGGCACTGACGACCGTATTTTTAAATCTCCTGCCTAAAATTCTGAATATCAAAAAAGAATGGGACGAAAAGGGTTAGTGTCTGGTTTGAATTCTTGGCTTAAGCCAACTGAAGTGATGTGATGGACGCCCCTTCCCAAAGTAAGCAGTATCATACTTTTATGGATTGCACATAGACTGGACCTTAAGAACT
>MTLE01000041.1_pt2 | contig 99424 bp, 81 predicted proteins | sample 1982461 | NCBI WGS metagenome assembly MTLE01 (sample SAMN05712605, study PRJNA340218) | biofilm metagenome | isolation source: sample SPL anode biofilm adapted to -200 mV | place: USA | collected 2012-02-03
AACATTGGAACAGTTTTTTCCAGGTTGATGATATGTACATTGTTGCGGGAACCGAAGATGAACGGCTTCATTTTTGGGTTCCAGAAACGAGTCTGGTGACCGAAGTGAACACCTGCCTGCAACATGTCGCGCATAGAAACTTTAGCCATTTTATTCCTCTTTGGGGTTGGGCCTCCACACATCCCTCACTCCGACCATGATTGGCACCCCGGAGCGGGTTATAGATGTGTGTGTGGTATGTAAAAGATTAATTTATGAAATCAGAGAGACTCTCCGTTCGGCGCGCTTTATACCATAAACCCGCCAAGCGCGCCACTTCAAATGGGTAAAACAGCGCATCTTATCTGGTTTAATACGCATTCTTACTGTTGTTGAGACTAGCACTCATTTTCTATTGTCTATAAAATCGTAGAACTTACACCTGTCGGTCGGTTACAGGTTTTCAGTTCAGAGAATAATTATGTCCATCATTATTAAGACCCCAGAAGAGATCGAAAAAATGCGCGTGGCTGGCCAGCTGGCGGCCGATGTTCTGGAAATGATCGCACCGTATATGAAAGCCGGTATCACCACCGAAGAGTTAGATCAAATTTGTCACGATTATATTGTGAATGTGCAGCAGGCCATTCCGGCACCGCTGAACTATCACGGCTTTCCAAAATCAACCTGCATTTCCATAAACCATGTTGTTTGTCATGGCATTCCTTCCGCAGATAAAAAGCTGAAAGACGGCGACATTGTGAATATGGACATCACCGTGATCAAAGATGGTTATCATGGTGACACATCGCAAATGTTCATCATTGGTAAAGGCAGTATTTTGGCCGAACGCTTATGCCGCGTGGCACAAGAGTGTCTCTATCTGGCCATTAAAATGGTCAAACCGGGTGCGCGCTTAGGTGATTTTGCTGCGGCCATTCAAAAGCATGCGGAAGGTTGCGGTTATTCTGTTGTGCGAGAATATTGTGGTCACGGTATTGGTAAAGGCTTTCATGAGGAACCGCAGGTTCTGCACTATGGTAAAGCCGGCACTGGTGCCATTATCAAAGCCGGTATGTGTTTCACCATTGAACCGATGATCAATGCGGGTAAACCGCAATGCAGCGTGTTGAAGGATGATTGGACGGTAGTAACGAAAGATCGTAGCTTATCAGCACAATGGGAACATACTTTGCTTGTTACCGAAGATGGATGTGAAGTCCTGACTTTACGTAAGGATGAAGAGCTGGATCGCGTTATTCATAACAGTTGATCCTACCCCGGCTCTACAATGATGTGGAGCCTAACCCTTTGGAATTGCTTATGCTTCCGGAACAACTTAACCCGAGTGCCATACCTGACGATCAACTGACTATCCCACATTGTAAAGAGTTATTGTCTCGTCTGCAGACTTGGTTGCAAGAACAGTTTATGGCGCAGGAAGATGTCCTTGAACTGGTTGCTGCACGCTCTGAGTTTACCGATCTGCTGCTGACTCGTTTGTGGCAAAAATTTGGGCTCGACAAACATACGTCACTGGCACTTATTGCCGTCGGCGGATATGGTCGGGCTGAATTGCACCCCTATTCCGATATTGACATTCTGGTGTTAAGCCAAAAAGCCATCACGCCAGCGCAAGGCGAAACCGTTAGCCAATTCCTCACTTTGCTGTGGGATTTGCGTCTGGATATCGGCCATGCGGTTCGCAGCCTGAAAGAGTGTACGCAACAAGGTAAAGAAGATATTACCGTTGCCACGAATCTGCTGGAAAGCCGTCTGATTTGCGGTTCGGTTGCCACTTTTAATGGCTTACAAGAATTATTGCAGCCATCCAAATTCTGGCCGAGTGATGCCTTTTTCCGCGCAAAACGCGAAGAGCAGTTGTTACGCCATCAGCAATTCCAAGATACCGCCTTCCTGCTGGAACCCGATGTAAAAAGTAACCCCGGTGGTTTGCGTGATCTGCAAATCATTACCTGGATTGCCCGTCGTCAGTATGGCGCAATGTCATTGCAGGAAATGACCAGTTTTGGCTTCTTAAACCGAGCTGAATATCTGGAACTGCAGGATTGCCAGAATTTCCTATGGCGTGTGCGTTTTGCATTGCATTTGGCCATTCAGAAAAATGATAACCGTCTGTTATTCGATCGCCAACGGATGGTCGCGCAGATGCTGGGTTATCCCGGCGAAGGTAATGCGCCGGTAGAGCAGATGATGAAGCGATTCTTTCAGACCGTACGCCGGATCACTGAACTGAACGAGATGCTGCTGCAGTTATTCGACGAAGCCATTTTAGGGAACGAGTCGACCAAAACGAAGTTACTGAATGAAAACTTCATTTTGCGCGGTACACATATTGATGTGTTAGAGCCGTCCATTTTTCAGGATGCACCGCATACCATTCTCGATCTGTTCTATCAAATTGCCGAGAACCCTGATATCACCGGGATCTACTCTTCTTGCTTGCGTGCCTTACGTGATGCCCGCCGCTGTTTAGTGATCGCATTACAGGAACTGCCTGAGTGCCGCGAACGTTTTATGGCGATATTGCGTCATCCACGTGGTATTTCGCTGCCGTTCAGTCTGATGCATGAACACGGTATTTTGGCCGCCTATCTGCCGCAATGGAGCCAGATTGTTGGGCAAATGCAGTTTGATATGTTCCATGCTTACACGGTAGATGAACACACGCATCGTTTGCTGAAAAACATTTATCGCTTCCAGCAAGCTGAACGCGCCAAACTGCATCCGTTATTCTTTGAAACATACAATCGACTGAACAAGCCAGAATTACTGTTTATTGCTGCACTGTTCCACGATATCGCGAAAGGACGCGGTGGCGATCATTCTGATTTAGGCGCCAACGATGCACTCTATTTCTGTGAATTGCATGGTTTGGATCGTTATGAAGGCCGGCTGGTTGCCTGGTTGGTGAAAAACCACCTGCTGTTCTCGGTCACTGCGCAACGCCGGGATATTTATGACCCGGATGTGATCACGGAATTTGCTCGTGTTGTGCGAGATGAAGAGCACTTAGGTTATCTCTATTGCCTGACAGTCGCCGATATTTGTGCAACCAATGATTCCTTGTGGAATGACTGGAAAGGGACATTGCTGAAAGAGTTGTTCTTCGCCACGCAACGGGCATTACGTCAAGGGTTGGAAAACCCGCCGGACATGCGTTTGCGAATTCGCGAAAACCAACGACAAGCCATGTTGATCCTGAAAATTCAGGGCTATGACGAATCAAAGGTCAACCAACTGTGGCCACAGTTTAAAGCCGATTATTTCCTAAGACACAGCTCGGAGCAGATTGCCTGGCACACCCGGCATATTCTCGAGCATGCCGACAATGAAAAACCACTGGTCGTGTTTGGTAATCACAAAACCCGTGGCGGTAGTGAGATCTTCTTGTATTGCCGGGATATGCCAAATCTGTTTGCTACGGTTGCCGCCATTCTCGATCACAAAAATCTCGACATCCACGATGCTCAAATCATGAGCTCGAAAGAAAACTATGTCATGGATACTTTTGTGGTGATGGAACCCAATGGTGAACCGGTTGTGACTGATCGCGTGCCGATGATTATCCAATCACTGGAACAGGCACTGACGCGTCCGGGATATTCCCTGCCGCCATCACGCCCTCTATCACGTCGGCACCGTCAATTTAATGTGCCAACCCGGGTGACTTATCTACCAGTAAAAGGTGAGCATAAATACAGCCTGATTGAACTAGTTGCTCTGGATAGCCCCGGCGTATTAGCCCGGATCGGCTCGGTATTCCAAGCCTGCGAATTTGAAGTGCATGCGGCGAAAATCACCACCATTGGCGAACGGGTTGAAGACTTTTTCAGTCTGTCACGCCTGGATGGTTCACCACTGACTGATGCCGATAAGAAAATGCTGGAAGAAAAATTGGTTGAAAAACTAAATCCAGCCGACGAAATGTGATAAAAAGAACCGTTTTTTTAGGGAGAGAAAAGAGAAATGTCTGACTTACAACGCATCATTGACGACGCATTTGAGCGTCGCGATACCATTACACCAACTAGCGTCGATCCAATTGTTCGTGAAGCGGTGCTGCAAACTATCGACATGCTGGATGCAGGTCAGATCCGTGTAGCTGAAAAGCTGGCTGGAGAATGGGTAGTTCATCAATGGGTGAAAAAGGCAGTTCTGCTGTACTTCCGCATCAATGATAACGCGGCACTGCAAGGTGCTGGCACTCAGTATTACGATAAAGTGCCATTGAAATTTGCTGACTACACACCTGAACGTTTCAAACAAGAAGCGATCCGTGTTGTGCCACCAGCAACCGTGCGTAAAGGTTCTTTCATCGCTCGCAACGCAGTATTGCTGCCATCTTACGTCAACATCGGCGCATACGTTGGTGAAGGCACTATGGTTGATACATGGGCAACAGTCGGTTCTTGCGCACAGATCGGTGCGAACGTGCATCTGTCTGGTGGTGTCGGTATCGGTGGTGTTCTGGAGCCGCTGCAAGCTGGCCCAACCATCATTGAAGACAACTGCTTCATCGGCGCTCGTTCTGAAGTGGTAGAAGGCGTGATCGTAGGTGAAGGCTCAGTTATTTCTATGGGCGTATTCATCGGTCAGTCTACCCGTATTTATGACCGCGAAACTGGCGAAATCCACTACGGTAAAGTGCCTGCCGGTTCAGTAGTTGTTTCTGGTTCTCTGCCATCTAAATGTGGCAAATACAGCCTGTACGCTGCCGTGATCGTGAAAAAAGTAGATGCGAAAACCCGCTCTAAAGTAGGTATCAACGGCCTGCTGCGCAGCATCGACGATTAATTTTGTCCGCTGATACATCGAGTTAATAAAATAACGTCCCGTCATGGGACGTTATTTTTTGTGTCAGTTCACAGAGTTAACCGGTGATTTGTGCTGTTCACAGCAGAAATCTGGAAAAGAACATACATATCCCATACAGTAGTCAGTTCGGATTGCATCCTCTTTTTGCTGTAGAGAATTATGTCACTGAAAGCTATTGCTCAGGAATTAGGTATTTCGATCACCACCGTCAGTCGTGGCCTGAATGGTTACAGTGACGTGGCTGAACACACCCGACAACTGATCATGGCTGCAGCCGAAGCACGTGGCTATCAGCCAAATGCGTCCGCTCGTCGTTTAAAAATGGGCCGGACCGACGCGGTAGGCTTAGTTTATCCAATGACAGCCTCTGCGTTATATGACCCCAGTTTGCTGGAAATTGTCGGGGCATTAACTGGCGCGTTAGCTAATTTTAATATCGACCTGCTGATGGTGTCAGACACCGAACATAGCGGGCAATTTCCTTATATCCGCCTGATGGAAAGTCGTCGTGTGGATGCCTTAATTGTGGCAGATACGCAGGAAGACGACCCGCGCATAAATTATCTCGCCGCAAAAGGTCACCCTTTTTTAGCACTGGGTCGCTGTAATCTGGCAACCCCGTATGCCTGGTTTGATTTTGATTGTGAAAATGCCAGCCGGTTGGCCGTAAAACACTTGATTGCGGCAGGACATAAGCATATTGCTTATCTGGGCGGTAAAGATAATCTGGCCTTTATCAATCAACGCCGCCAAGGTTTTTTGCAGGAAATGCAGGATGCTGGCTTAGAGGTCGATCAGTCATGCGTGCTGTCAACAACCATGAATCGTTGTGGTGGTTACAACGCCATGCAAGCATTGATAAACCACCCTCATCGCCCTACGGCACTTTTAGTCGATAACAGTATGATTGGTGACGGTGCACTGACCGCCATGCAAGATGCCGGGCTTGTTCCGGGTAAAGATATCTCGGTCATTATTTATGATGGGCTACCACCAGACTCTTTATTGAAATATAACGTGACCTTAGTGCAACTATCGACGACTGCGGTAATCGGCAAACAGATCTCCGATATGGTAGTTGCGTTGATTAATGGCGAATCGCCGGAAAAACTGCAAGTTTTATGGCAAGCAAAAATTATTTTGGGTGATACCGTTTCGCCACCAGTCCGCTGAAATATTCCTTTTCCATTCCTCGTTAACCCCTTTTCTTAGTGCTGTCTATCCACCGGGTCTATGTAACAAAACGTTACACAGATCTCATTTAATCTCTCTTTTTTACCGCCATTTTGCGTCTAATCACAAATCCAAAACGTTTCGGTATTGATCCGAAACGTTTTGGATTACCTTTCAGCCATCAGATTTATCATTGCAACTTATTTCTGGCGGAGCATTAAATCAATGAAGGAAAGCGTAGTTCATCTGCAAGGCAACACGTCTGACCTGATCATTCAGACCCAACCAGTCGTTGAGATTTTATATTGGGGCGACAAAATATCGGGTGTGGAAGCTGCTGCAATTCAGGCCGTAAAACGTGCGGTGCCAAATGGTCGTTTGGATGTTGATACCCCAGTGACAATCAGCCCGGAACACGGTCGCGGTGTATTCAGTAGCCCCGGTATGGAAGGCAATCGCCAGGGGCTGGATTGGTCGCCTGTATTCGAATTCAAAACTATTCAGCAAGACGGTAATCATCTGCTGATCACCACCGAAGATCAGATCGCCGGTTTAAAACTGGTTTGTGAACTGAAATTAGACTCGCAAACCGATGTCTTGCAGGTTCGTAACACGCTGACCAACCTGAAAACGGCAACTTATCAGGTTGATCGTTTAGCAGTGACGCTGCCCCTACCTGAACGCGCAGACGAGTTAATGGCGTTTCACGGACGCTGGGTTCGTGAGTTCCAGCCACATCGCCTCAAAGTGAAACACGGTGGTTATCAGCAGGAAAATCGCCGTGGTCGTACTTCCCACGAATATTTCCCCGGCTTTATGCAAGGCACGACCAGTTTCAGCGAACAACAAGGTGAAGTCTGGGGTTTCCATCTGGCCTGGAGCGGTAATCACCGCTTGCGCTCCGATGTGAAAACCGACGGTCGTCGTTTTGTGCAAGCAGAAGCGACCTATTTCTCCGGTGAGATCACGCTGACAGAGGGTGAAAGCATCAGCACACCGTGGGTATATGCCGCCTACAGCGCACAAGGTTTGAATGGCATGAGCCATGCTTTCCATCAGTTTGTGCGTAAACAGATCATTCAGTTTCCTGACCACAAAGTGCGCCCTGTGCATTTGAACACCTGGGAAGGGATCTATTTTGATCACGACCCTGAATACATTATGCAGATGGCCAGTCGCGCCGCTGAGTTGGGTGTAGAGCGCTTCATCATCGACGATGGCTGGTTTAAAGGCCGTAACAATGATTTGGCTGCATTGGGTGATTGGTATCTCGACACCAATAAATACCCGAATGGTCTGGAGCCGGTAGTCAACCATGTGCGTGGTTTAGGCATGGAATTTGGCATCTGGTTTGAACCGGAAATGATCAACCCTGACTCTGATCTGTTCCGCGCACATCCGGATTGGTTACTAGCGTTAGATGGTTATCAGCAACCAACAGGACGTTATCAATATGTGTTGGATCTGCAGAAGCCCGAAGTTTTTGATTACCTGCTGGAACGTCTTGATACCACACTTAGCCGCTATGACATTGCCTATGTGAAATGGGATATGAACCGTGAAGTCGTGCAACCTGGTCATGACGGTTATGCCGCACTAGATGGTCAGACCAAGGCACTGTATGACCTGTTTGATGAGCTGCGCCAACGCCATCCGAAAGTCGAATTTGAATCGTGTGCGTCCGGTGGTGGTCGAATTGATTACGAGATCCTGAAGCGCACGCACCGCTTCTGGACTTCCGATAACAACGATGCGTTAGAGCGTCAGCAGATCCAGCGCGGTATGAGTTATTTCTTCCCGCCAGAAGTGATGGGTTCGCACATCGGTGGTCGTCATTGCCACTGCACACGCCGTACTCACAGCATCGGTTTCCGTGGTTTAACCGCCCTGTTTGGTCATATGGGGGTAGAGCTCGACCCGGTCAAAGAGAGTGCCGAAGAACAAGCCGGTTTTACTCACTACATCACACTACACAAACAGCTTCGCCCATTACTACACAGCGGCAAGGTGGTTCGCATCGATCATCATGATCCGGCTTTGCAAATCAATGGCGTGATTGCGCAAGACCAATCCAGTGCCGTGTTCCTGTTCAGCCAGCTGGCGATGCCAACTTATACCCTTTCTGGTAACGCGCGTTTGGCCGGGCTTGATCCAACAAAACACTATCGCCTCTCGGTATTAGATCAACCAGCCAGTATGCGTACCGGTGGTGTGATGAAAAAACTGCCGTTGTGGCTGGATGAAGAGATGACGCTCAGTGGTGCCTGGCTGGCAAAAGCGGGAATTGCCTTACCGGTGCTGGACCCCGAAAGCGCGTTATTAATCAAATTGGACGCCGTGTAAGCACGTTATTGCTTACCCAAACCATCGAGACCTGTATACGGAAAAAACGCGGTACCGTAGCAGCTTCAGGTTAGACAGAGAGAAATCTCGCTAAGTAAATATACAAGGATAAGCGAATGAAACAACACACATTCAAAGTTAGCTTATTGTCACTGTGCGTTGCAGGCGTGTTCGGCATAGTGCCTCATGCCTTTGCGGCAGATGCGCAGCCAGCTGCGTTACCGAAAGGGCAACCCTTCCCCGGCCAAGGGAAAGCGATGTTGTTGTCACAAAAAGATCTGATGGAATACAAAGCACTAGCTTCTTATTCCGAACCTGAGTGGGTCAATAAACTGGTGAAGGAAGGCAAGTTACCACCGGTCAAAGATCGTCTGCCTAAAGAGCCACTGGTATTCAACAGCAAAGGTATGCCAGATGGCCCTGGTGTGTATGGCGGTGTGTTCCGTATGGTCAGCGGTGGTCGTCCGGAAGGTTGGAACTATAACGCCGGTAAAAATTCAGGCTGGGGTGGCACGGAATATACCGTGGCGGAATGTCTGACCCGTACTGGTCCGCTGACTACTATCAAAAAAGAAGAACAAACTCCGTTACCTAACCTAGCAAAAAGCTGGGAATGGTCTGACGACGGTAAACAGCTGACTATGCATCTGATTGAAGATGCCAAATGGTCAGACGGTAAACCATTCTCGTCTGATGATGTGATGTTCCTGTGGAATGACAATATTCTGGATCCGCATGTGACCGCATGGGCAAATGCCGATACGTATGGCAAAGGCACCACGCTGGAAGCGGTGGATAAAAACACCATCCGCTGGACCTTCAAGGAGCCACGCCCGACACAATATCTGTATAGCATGGCCTTCTTCCGTATGTGCCCCGGCCCGGCGCATGTGTTGAAACAGTTCCATCCTAAATACAACAAAGACGCCACCTACAGCAGTTACGCCAATGCTTTACCAGCCGACAAAGTACCGGTCGTTACCATGGGTGCTTGGGCGCCGGTTTATCACAAAGCCGATCAGATGATTGTGTTGCGCCGTAATCCTTACTACTGGAAGGTTGACGAAAAAGGTCAGCAACTACCGTACATGGATGAATTGCGCTTCAAACTGTCGACCTGGACAGACCGTGAAGTTCAGACTGTAGCGGGTAACGCTGATTACGCAAACATGGAAAACCCGACCAACTACGTTGAGTCGATCAAAAAATCGAAACAAGCAAACTCACCGGCACGTTTAGATTTCAGCCCGCGTTTCCTCGGCTGGTCGCTGTTTATGAATCTGTCGGAAGATCTGGGTGCCACCGATGAACGTGAAAAAACGATCCGCTTGCTGAGTCGTCAACTGAAATTCCGTCAGGCGATCAGCCACGCCATTGATCGTAATGCATTGGGTCAGACCATGGTGCGCGGCCCATTCTCACGTCCGTATGCTGGTGGTTTGTATCCCGAAGGGATGGTGAATGATGGTTCCGTTGTTTACTACGGTTACAACCCGAAACTGGCTAAAGAGCTACTGGCGGATGTGGGCCTGAAAGACACCGATGGTAACGGCATTGTGAACTGGACTGACGGCCCAACCAAAGGTCAGGACTTGGAAATCACCATGGTGACACCAGATGGTCCGGGTGAAACTTCACTGTCGGAAGGCTTAGTCTCTATGCTGCGAGAAGTGGGAATTAAGCTGATCCCACGTCCGATGCAGGGTACGCAGGTTGATGCCGCCTTAGGTGCCAGCGCTTATGACTTCTTCATTCGTCGTAATGACAATGAATATATTCAGCCGATCCAGCTGGCCGAAGCATTGGCGCCGGTGCATGACCAAACCCCTTACTGGCATAAAGGCACCAAGGCCAAACCACAAAACCTGCTGCCGTTTGAGAAAGATCTGGTCAGCCTGATTAATCAGTTCCAGCACGAGCCGGATCTGAGCAAACAGCTGGAAATACTCAATAAATACAACAAAGTATTTACTGAGAACGTCTATCACGTGGGTCTGGTTTCAGTTCCAGGGGCGTTGATCCTGAACAAACGCCTGAAAAACGTGCCACCAGGAACGCCAATCATGAGCTTCCAGTGGGCAGAAGATTCCATTATGCGCGAGCGGATCTGGATCGATCCGAAATCTGCTCCAGTTGAGGAACTGATGCCAGGCAAACTACCTGAGTAATCGGTGAATCAATAAGTTGTAGTTAACAAACCGGTCACAGCTTGTTGTCGTGACCGGCCTTTAACAAGGAATGCACTATGTTCGGTTTTATTATCAAGCGCTTGCTGGCTGCGATCCCCTTGCTACTTATCCTCAGTATGATCTCGTTCTTTCTGATCCAGGTTCCACCGGGAGATTATGCTGACCGCGTAAAAAGCCAGGCTATTACCATGTCAGGAATGAGTGAGCAGGACGCTCAGCAGATGGCTGACAAATATCGTGAAGATCACGGCATGAATGCCTCACTGCCTGTGCAATATGTCCGCTGGATCGGCAATATCGTCACCAAAGGTGACTTTGGCGATTCCTATACTTATAACAAACCGATCAGTCAGCTGATTATTGATCGTCTGCCAATGACCTTGCTGATAGCGCTGATGTGTCATTTCGGCTCGACTGTAGTGGGTACGCTGCTCGGCATTTTTGTCGCCACCCGGCAATACAGTATTGCCGACACGCTCGTGACTATTTTCGCGTTCATCGGCATGACGACACCGCGCTTCGTGCTGGCGCTGATCATGCTCTATCTGCTGGTATTCCATTTCGGCTCGACCAACGTTGCCGCACTGTTTTCGCCGGAATACACCATGGCGCCGTGGAGTCTGGCGAAATTTGGCAACTTGCTGGTGCATATCTGGCCAGTGCTGCTGGTCGCCATTTTCGGAGGCATGGCGCAAAACCTGCGTGTGATGCGCTCGAATATGCTCGATGTCATGCAGGCACAATATGTTGAAACGGCTCGTGCCAAAGGGTTGTCACCAATGCGGGTTTTGTTCCGTCACATCGTACCGAATGCACTACATCCGATGATCATGTTTCAGGGGGTTGCCCTGCCCTACATGATCGCTGGTGAGCTGGAAATCGCAATTGTGTTTGCTCTGCCAACCGTTGGCCCGCTGATTGTGCAAGCCATGCAGGATCAGGATGTCTTCGTAGTGGCCTCTTTCATGCTCATTCTGGCAACCACCTTAGTTATCGGCAACCTGATTGCTGATATCACACTGGCTTTACTGGACCCTCGTGTCCGTCTGTCCTGATAAGAGGGTTTTATCGTGGAGAATACTATGCAGTCTGAAATTATCCTGGAACAAGACCCTCGTGAACGCCCTAAGAGCAGCGATGAACGCTATATCGCGCTGGTCTGGCGTCGGTTTAAGCGTAATAAACTGGCCTTGGTGTCTATGTGGCTGATTGTGGCGATGTTGGTACTGGCTGTTTTCGCTTCATTTTTTGCGCCACAAGATCCGGCGGAACGCAGTAACGAAAACGTCTATCTGCCACCGCAATCAATTCATTTTTTCAGTGAGGAAGAGTTCTCATTACGCCCCTTTGTTTACACCTATGAAACCACCTTTGATCCGGAAACATATGAAGCGAAATATGCGCTGAACACCGATAAAAAAGTGTATCTGCAATTTTTCAGTGAAGGATGGGAATACAACTTTCTGGGAATGACGCTGAATACGCACCTGTTTTCCGCCCAGGATAACCAACGCGTGTATCTGCTGGGCACCGATGGTATGGGGCGTGATGAACTGAGCCGCATCTTCCACGGTATGGGTGTGACCTTGTTGATGGCGGGTTTGATCACGACTATCTGTGTGGTGGTTGGTAGTCTGGTGGGCATCACCTCCGGCTATCTGGGTGGTAAAGCGGATTTGTGGATCCAACGTGTGGTTGAGCTGATGCTGGCGTTTCCTGAGTTACCGCTCTATTTGTCAGTTATCGCGATCCTGCCGAAAACCGTATCCCCACAAACCACTTTCGTGCTGTTCGTATTGCTGCTCGGTTGTCTGAAGTGGGCACAACTGGCACGGGAAGTTCGCGGCAAAGCCTTGGTATTGCGTGAGATGGACTATGTGAAATCGGCCATTGCCGCCGGTGCTTCTGATGGCCGCATCGTCGTGCACCATATTCTGCCGAACGTGTTATCGCATGTCATTGTAGTCGCCACCGGCATGATCCCCACCTTTATCCTGACCGAAAGTTTCTTAAGTTTCTTAGGGGTCGGCGTGCAACCACCGATGATCAGTCTGGGTCTGTTGTTGAATGCGGCGCGGGATTATCAGGTGCTCGGTTCTTACCCTTGGTTGCTGGCACCGGTCGGTTTCATTCTGGTTTCAGTATTAGTGTTCAACGCTGCCGGTGACGGTCTGCGCGATGCGGTTGATCCGTACTCAGGTCGTTAAGCGAGGATTTTAAGATGAACGAACAAACCCTGTTGGTAAACGCAGAAAATATTCAGGTCGATTTCAAAACCGAAGGCGGTATTGCACAGGCGGTACGCGATGTTTCCTTCAAAATTTACAAAGGCCAGACCGTGGCGTTGGTCGGCGAATCGGGCTCCGGTAAATCGATCTCGGCACGTGTGTTGATGAAGCTGTTGCCGAAAAGCGCCATCGTGGGTAAAGCAACCCGCATTACCCTACATGGCGAAGACATGAGTGGTTATACCGAGCAAGACATGCGCAAAATTCGCGGTAAAAAAATCGGCATGATATTTCAGGAACCAATGACCTCACTGAACCCGATCTACACCGTGGGCGACCAAATCGGCGAAATCATTCGCGAGCATGACCGCACTATCTCTAAACAGGCTCTGCGTGAACAGGTGCTTTCGCTGCTGACTGAGATGCAACTGCCTGATCCGGAAAAACGCATCGACCAATATCCTCATCAGATGTCGGGAGGGCAGCGTCAGCGCGTGATGATCGCCATGGCACTGGCAAATAAACCCGACCTGCTGATTGCCGATGAACCGACTACCGCACTGGACGTCACCGTGCAGGCAGAAATACTAAACCTGCTGAAACGGCTGCAGGAAAAATTCCACATGGGGGTGTTGTTAATTACCCATGATCTGACCATCGTGCGCAAATACGCCGATTGGGTCTATGTAATGCAGCATGGTCAGGTAGTCGAAAATAATGAAACCGAAAGTCTGTTTACTAACCCGATGCACGGTTACACGCAGCATCTGCTGAACTCTGAACCGAAAGGCACTGCACCGGCTGTTCCGGCCGATAACCCTATTTTATTGGAAGGTAAAAACGTCCAGGTATCGTTTGTCACGGAACCCGGTAACTGGTGGTTACGCCGCCCGGAAAAACGCTTTAATGCCGTGAAAGGGCTTGATCTGACACTGCGTCGTGGCGAAACACTGGGGATCGTTGGCGAATCGGGCTCGGGTAAAACCACACTCGGACACGCCATTTTACGACTGCTGGATTCAGAAGGTGAGCTGATTTACGACGGCATGACATTGCATAATCGCGACCGCAAAGCCATGCGCCCGCTGCGAAAACGGATGCAGATCGTGTTTCAAGACCCATTCTCTTCACTGAACCCGCGCATGACGGTGCGCCAAATCATTCAGGAAGGCATGATCATTAACGGTATTGGTAAAGACGACAATGACCGTGAACAACGCGCGATCCAAGCGTTACAGGAATCGGGTCTAGCACCTTTCGCACTGGATCGTTTCCCACATGAATTCTCTGGCGGCCAGCGTCAGCGTATTGCTATTGCCAAAGCCATCGCCATGGAACCGGAATTCATTTTGCTGGATGAGCCCACTTCGGCGCTCGACTTGTCGGTGCAGAATCAGATCATCCAATTGTTACGACAATTGCAGCAAAAACATAATCTTTCCTTCTTGTTTATCAGCCATGATTTACGTGTGGTCAGAGCGTTATGTCACCGGATCATGGTAATGCGCCACGGAGATTTAGTCGAAATGGGCGATACCGTCACGGTGATGGATAACCCAAAAGAGGAATATACCCGACGACTGATCCGAGCCGCATTTGAGGTGGCCGCGTGATCGAATAATTAGCCGTGAATACCGGAGGAAAACATGTCGGATTATTTGCCGAATGAAGAACGTTATAGCCAGATGCATTATCGCCGTAGTGGCCAAAGTGGACTGAAATTACCGCGTATCAGTCTTGGCCTTTGGCATAATTTTGGGGATACCGCCAATCAGGACAACAGCCGCAAATTGATCCGACACGCGTTTGATTGTGGTATCACCCACTTTGATCTGGCCAACAACTATGGCCCGCCACCGGGCACCGCCGAAGAGCATTTCGGGCGGATCCTGCAGCAAGATTTCCATGCTTATCGTGATGAGTTGATCATCTCGACTAAAGCGGGATATCCAATGTGGAATGGCCCGTACGGTGACGGTGGCAGTAAAAAATATCTGGTGTCCAGTCTGGACCAAAGCCTGCGCCGGATGAAACTGGATTACGTGGATATTTTTTATCATCACCGCCCCGATCCAAATACACCGTTAGAAGAAACCATGGCGGCATTAGATCTGATCGTGCGTCAGGGCAAAGCGTTATATGTCGGTCTGTCGAACTATCCCGCTGAGTTGACAAAGCGTGCCTCGCAGATTTTGAAATCATTGGGCACGCCGTGCGTCATCCACCAGCCAAAATACTCGATGTTTGAACGCTGGGTAGAAAACGGTTTGCTGGATGTATTATCGGAAGAACAGATCGGCGGTATCGCCTTCTCGCCACTGGCTGGTGGGCTGCTGACCGATCGTTATCTGAACGGTATTCCGGAGGATTCACGCGTGGCAAAAGATGGTCGTTATCTCAAAACCACCGATATTACCGACGCCAAACTCAAAGTCATTGAAGAGCTGAACCATCTGGCATTCCTGCGTGGTCAAAAGCTGGTGCAAATGGCCTTGCAGTGGGTTTTACGCCAACCGGCGATCACCTCAGTGTTGATCGGTGCCAGTAAAACCAGTCAGATCGATGATGCCATTGCAGCTCCGCATTTCTGCGAACTTAGTGCCAAAGAGTTATCCCGCATCGAAGAAATTCTGACTGCGGGAAACAAATAAAAACGCATTCAGGAGTCATCAATGCAAGACCCAACAGAAATCAGCCCATTAAGCTGGCTACAAGCCGATGAAGTATTAAGTGTTGAGTTCTGTCAGCCCGGCGATATGCCGGGCTATCACTGGCACCGCCAAGTCGAAGTGAATATCCCATTCGGTGGCCCGGTGCGTTATCTGATTAATGGCGAACAGATACAAATTGAGGAAGGTCACGTTGGCGTGTTCTGGGGGGTGATCCCACATCGGCTCATCGCCTGTGAGAACTGCTTGCAAATGGGGGTGATCAACATCCCGCTGTCACGCTTTTTAGGTCTGCCCGTTGATGACCTACTGTTAAACAAAATTCTGCATGGCAGTGTTGTGATATCCAACGTCAAAGATATGTTTGGCAGCCATGAACTACGCCGCTGGCATAACGATAGCCATAGTAGCTCTCATGGTTTATACCAATTGATGCAGGAAGAAATTACCCTGATGATGAAACGGGTTGCCGTATCTGGTTGGCAAGAGTTGCTACATACCTCCCCCGGGAAACTACACAGCCTGCAGATGAACGAACGAAAAATTCGCTACATTCAGCAAATGCTGAGTTTTATTGCTGCTCACTATCATGAAGCGATCAGAGTGAATGAAGTGGCCGTGCAGGTACAACTGCACCCGAATTATGCGATGAACCTGTTTAAACAGGTGATGGGTTATTCCATCAAAGACCACATCACCATGATGAAAATAAACCATGCGCGGGCATTACTGGCGGAAAGCAATCGCTCCATTTTAGATATCTCATTAACTACCGGCTTTAGCGCCATGAGTCGCTTCTACGAGTCATTTCATAAACTGGTGGGGGTAACGCCGCATCAATATCGATTAAACACCCGCAGCGCAGCAGAACAACTTTATACCCTTTGTTCTTGAAGTTGCAGCGTTGTTGACAGCTTTCACTCACCCCACTCACATAGTTTATCTATGCTCGTGGGGATTCGTTCTCTTGTCGCCTAGCCGCAACTCCAATTACTTTGGGTATATACAGCAGAAAAAGTGACAGCCTGATGCTGTCACTCCCTGTTTCAAACCATTACATGCGGGCAAATTTTGGCAACCAATCACCGTGTGCGCGACGTAAATCATCCACTAAATCATGAATTTGATCTAAATCCAGTTCCGCGCTGGTGTGAGGATCAAGATACGCCGCATGGTAGATATATTCCGGATCTTCCGCCATCAGCGCTTCCACCGTCAGTTGTTGCACATTGATGTTCGTTCGCATCAACGCGGCTAATTGCGGCTGCACAGGACCAAACTTGACCGGCTGCACGCCGTTGCGATCGACCAGGCAAGCCACCTCCACCGCACAGTCTGGTGGCAAATTATCGATCAAGCCTTTGTTCAGCACGTTACCGTAAATAACCGATGGTTCACCGGTCGCCAGTGAGTTAATGATCGAGGCGGCATATTCACGACTTTGTTTGATCTCAATGTCATGTTCCGTTTCGATGCGTTGTAACTCCGCAGCCCAATCGGCTATCTGTTTTTCGCAACGGCGCGGATATTCATCCAGTGGAATATTAAATTTTTCGATCAAATCCGGACGATCGCGTTTGATAAACCACGGTGAATATTCGGCAAAATGTTCGCTGGATTCCGTTACGAAATAGCCAAATTTGCGCAGAATTTCATAACGAACACGATTACCGTCCGGCACTTTGCCTGCGGCAGCCAATGCTTTTAAGCGTGGATAGAGATCTTCTGTCGAGTCATCCGGTAGGCGTTGCGAAAATTGGTTATAAAACGCCATATGGTTGATGCCCGCACAGGTGTAAACCAAATTCGCTGGCTCAACGCCCAAATCATGCGCCAACTCTTCCGCTGTGCCCTGCACAGAATGACACAACCCGACATACTGTATTTCTGGCACCATGCGTTGTACCGCCAGACTTAATATCGCCATTGGGTTGACGTAATTCATCAGCAACGCATTAGGGCACAATTCCCGCATATCGCGCGCAATGTCGACCAGCACGGGCACGGTGCGCAAGCCACGCATAATGCCGCCAATGCCTAACGTATCGGCGATGGTTTGGCGTAATCCGTATTTTTTCGGGATATCAAAATCAACCACGGTGCTGGGTTTATAACCACCAACCTGAAACATGGTGATCACCACATCCGCACCTTGTAAAACCTCGCGGCGTTCCATACTGGCGCTCACGGTAGCAGGCACTTTTAACGCGGAAATGATTTGTCTGGCGACCAGTTGTGATTCTTGCAGACGTTTACTGTCGATATCCTGTAACGCAATATGAGTAGAAATTAAGGCGGGTTGCTGTAACAGATCACGCACGATATTTCGCATGAACACTGTGCTGCCAGCACCAATAATAGCGACTTTCATAGGTTTGACTCCGTAACGATGGGCTTGATGTGGTGATTAGTATCAAGCTCTACCGCCCCTTGGGTCACTCTACGTTACTGGCAACCTATTCCCAAAAACTAAGCTTATACCCTTCGTACTTGAAGTTGCAGCTGTGTTGACCGCGTTCACTAACTCCAATCACATAGCATCTCTATGCTCATGGAGATTCGCTCTCTTGTCGCCTTGCTGCAACTCCAATTACTTTGGGTATATCCCAACAAAATCTATTGAATATGAGGCACTACATTGAATCGCATACGTAGGCCATGTCTATCCAGACCGTAATAGTCAGCCAACTGACCTGATATTTGCAGACCCAATTGTTCATATAACGTTCGGGCAGGCATGTTTTCACAATCCACCGACAGATATAACGCGCGTAACTGCCATTGCCGGGCTAGATGTTGGCTTAGCCGCATCAGCCAACGCCCTAACCCCTTTTGCCGGTGCAACCAATGCACTGCCAGTGCGCGAATTTCAAGACCGCACCAGCCTTGATGTGGCAGCAAACAAAGATAGGCGACCAGAGTTTCTTGCTGAAATAACAAAATAGTCGAACAGGATGATTTCGAAATCAGATAACGCCAGCGCCGCCGGCCAAATGCCAGATAGGGGTTAAAGCAATAGCGTTCCAGATGTAATAACGCAGGGAGATCAGATAATTCAGCGACTTTGCAATGCAAGTCAGGAATATGAGGCGGGTACTTAAAAAACCACGCCAACGCATCTAGCTCGCGTTGGCGTTGAGAAACGGGCTGCGTCATTACAGCCCCAAACAATCAGCTGAAGACATTATTTATGTAATGGTTCAGGCAGTGGCTCACCGGTGATCGGATGACGCGCTTCCAGAATATCTTTCCGCTCCATCAATTTAGAGATCAATTTGTTATCAGCCTGCTTCACTTTTTCTTCGGCAACAACAGGTTCTGCAGCTACTGCTTCAATAGGTGCTTTTTTCTGCACAGGCTTTTCAAATTGCAACTCAGTTGGTTTGGCTGCAACAGCGGCACCACCATCCTGAATAATGCAGATACGATCATGATATTCTTCATCGATACAATTATTCAGCAAGCTGTCACCATCAATGTCATTGGCAATAACAGTGATATATGCATCCGGCATTTTTTCAATATGGCGACCTAACAACCAAGCCAGATACATTTCAACATGATGGCTACCAGTACCTTTGGTGGTCAATAACTCCACTGGCACACCACTCATGCTCTGAATGCGTAGTAATTCCTTTACGAATGCAACTGGTAACGTTTTCTGACTGGCACCAATTACAATTTCAAGCTGATTGAATTTAGACAAATCCATGTCGAGACATTGATTTACGGCTTGATCTATAACAATCAGTATATTTTTCTGCATACCCGCTATCCTTTATATTATATGTGTAAATAGAAGTTACCCTCTGCCAAGGGAGTCAGACTATCGGGCTTAGATTATTAGTTCAATGCTCGGTTTAACGCCTTTTTCAAAAAATATGTTTCTTGTGATCTACGTTTACACTTTGTATATATTTTAGACGAAAAAACAAACAGAGCCCGCATGCAGGCTCTAAAATAATAAATAAAATACCATTTTATTCGATGTCGTAACCCAAGTTTGGCCCCAACCAACGCTCAGCGTCGGTCAGTGTCATTCCTTTGCGCTGCGCGTAATCTTCCACCTGATCTTTTTGGATACCAGCTACGGCAAAATATTTACATTGTGGGTGGCTGAAATAGAAACCAGATACCGCCGCTGCAGGCAACATGGCATAAGAGTCGGTCAGTTGCATACCGATAGCTTGCTCGACATTCAGTAATTGCCACAACAACCCTTTCTCAGTGTGTTCCGGGCAGGCCGGATAACCCGGCGCAGGGCGAATACCTTGGTAATTTTCACGGATCAAATCATCGTTACTCAGATCTTCATCGGCCGCATAACCCCAATATTCTTTACGCACCTGTGCATGCAGATATTCCGCAAATGCTTCGGCCAAACGGTCACAGACAGCTTGAATGAGGATCGCGTTGTAATCATCACCCGCCGCTTTATAATCTTCCGCCAAAGCAGCTTCGCCAATACCGCCGGTGACAGCAAAACCGCCGAAATAATCAGCCACACCACTCTCTTTCGGTGCAATAAAGTCAGCCAGACAGTAGTTCGGGAACACCTCACCATCGCGGGCCTGCATCGCTTTGTTAGTTTGCTGACGCAGGAAGTGGAACGTCTGCAATACTTGGGTGCGAGACTCGTCGGTATAGATTTCAACATCATCACCCGTGCGATTCGCCGCAAACAGACCGATGATGCCGCTGGCTTTCACTTCGCCAGTAGCTTGTAACCGATCGAGCATCGCTAACGCATCGTGATACAGGCGGGTAGCTTCTTCACCAACCACTTCATCTTGTAAGATGCGCGGGAATTTACCGGCCAGCTCCCAACTGAGGAAGAATGGCGTCCAGTCGATATATTCACGCAGCGTAGCAATCGATACATCATCAATCACTTTCGTGCCAAGCATATTAGGTTTTGGTGGCTGATAATTTTGCCAATCGAGTTGCAAAGCATTAGCACGAGCCGCTTCCAGTGTAATTGGCGGGGTACGCGGCTGTTTACGGCTGTGCTGTTCACGCACGCGCACATACTCTTCACGCAGGCGCTCAACAAATGGGGCTTTCTGCTCTGCACTCAGCAGATTTTGCACTACACCAACTGCTCGCGAGGCGTTAGAGACATAAACGACTGCTTCACTGTAATTTTGTTCAATCTTCACTGCGGTATGCGCTTTCGATGTCGTCGCACCACCAATCATCAGCGGGATCTTAAAGCCCTGACGTTCCATCTCTTTCGCGACATGCACCATTTCATCCAGTGATGGTGTGATCAGGCCAGACAGACCGATAATGTCAGCATTCTGTTCACGAGCGGTCTGCAATATTTTCTCGCAAGAGACCATGACACCCAGATCGACAATCTCGTAGTTATTACATTGCAACACGACACCGACAATGTTTTTGCCGATATCGTGCACATCGCCTTTCACTGTCGCCATAACAATCTTACCGTTGCTCTGGCCTGCGCTCTTGCCTTCTTCAATATAAGGCTGCAGATAAGCTACCGCGCGTTTCATCACTCGCGCAGATTTCACCACCTGCGGCAGGAACATTTTGCCGGCGCCGAACAGATCACCGACCACATTCATGCCCGCCATCAACGGGCCTTCAATCACTTCGATTGGACGAACCGCTAGTTGACGGGCTTCTTCGGTGTCTTCATCAATAAAATCAGTAATACCTTTGACCAGTGCATGTTCTAGTCGTTTACCGACCGGCCAGCTACGCCACTCTTGCTCACGAGGATCAATCGCCTGTTGAGCCGCACCACCGCGATATTTCTCGGCAATGGTCAGTAATTCCTCAGTAGCGCCCGAATGAGTATTCAACACCACCGCTTCAACTTTTTCTTTCAGCTCAGCCGGAATGTCTTCATAAATCGCCAGCTGACCGGCATTCACGATGCCCATGTCCATGCCATTTTTAATGGTGTAATAGAGGAACACAGAGTGGATCGCTTCACGAACCTGATCGTTACCACGGAATGAGAACGACACGTTAGACACGCCGCCAGAGATCATGGCATGCGGTAAATTGGTTTTAATGTCTTTAACCGCTTCGATGAAATCAACCGCATAGTTGTTGTGTTCATCAATACCGGTCGCGACCGCAAAGATGTTCGGGTCAAAAATAATGTCTTCCGGCGGGAAGCCGACTTGTTCAGTCAAAATCTTATACGCACGCTGACAAATCTCGAATTTACGCGCACGGGTATCGGCTTGCCCTACTTCATCGAACGCCATAACAATCACCGCCGCACCGTAACGACGTAGCAATTTCGCCTGCGCAATAAACTTCTCTTCCCCTTCTTTCATAGAGATAGAGTTAACAATACCTTTACCTTGAATACACTTCAGACCCGCTTCGATCACTTCCCATTTGGAAGAGTCGATCATGATCGGCACTCGCGAAATATCCGGCTCAGACGCAATCAGATTCAGGAAACGCACCATACACGCTTGCGCATCTAACATGCCTTCATCCATGTTGATATCGATGATCTGCGCGCCGCTGATCACCTGCTGACGAGCAATATCCAGCGCTTCGTCATATTGCTCTTCTTTGATCAGGCGTTTGAATTTGGCGGAACCGGTGACGTTGGTTCGCTCACCCACGTTCACGAACATGGAGTTTTCATCAATGGTCAGCGGTTCTAACCCCGCCAGACGACATGCCACTGGTAATTTTGGCAGCTCACGCGGTTTAATGCCTGCTACCGCTTTTGCCATAGCCCGGATATGGTCTGGTGTGGTGCCGCAGCAACCACCAACCATATTCAGGAAGCCTGACTCTGCCCATTCACGAATATGGTCAGCCATTTCATCGGCTTCCAGATCGTAACCACCAAAGGCGTTAGGCAGACCGGCATTCGGGTGCACTGAGACATAACTTTCCGAAATGCGAGCCAATTCCTGCACATATTGACGCAGCTCTTTCGGGCCAAGAGCACAGTTCAGACCAAACGATAACGGCTCAGCATGGCGTAATGAGTTATAGAAAGCTTCGGTCGTCTGACCAGATAAAGTTCGACCAGAGGCATCGGTGATCGTGCCAGAGATCATCACCGGCAATTTGAAACCCAGTTTGTCAAAAATGGTGTCGACTGCAAAAAATGCGGCTTTAGCATTCAGCGTATCAAAGATGGTTTCAATCATGATGATATCGACCCCACCTTCAATCAGGGCTTCAGTCGATTCTTTATAAGCATCAACCAACGCATCAAAGGTAACGTTACGTTTACCTGGGTCATTCACATCCGGTGAAATAGAGGCAGTACGGTTAGTTGGGCCTAATACACCCGCAACAAAACGCGGTTTTTCCGGCGTTTTTGCATTCCATTCATCAGCCACTTTGCGCGCCAGACGTGCTGCTTCACGGTTAATTTCCGCCGACAACTCTTCCATCTGATAATCAGCCATCGCGATACGTGTCGCGTTAAAGCTGTTGGTTTCCAGAATATCCGCACCTGCAGCCAGATAGGCATCATGAATCGCCGCAATCACATCAGGCTTGGTCAGCACTAATAAGTCGTTGTTGCCTTTGAGATCAGAAGGCCAATCGGCAAAACGCTCACCACGAAAGTCTGCTTCCTGCAGCTGATAACTTTGGATCATGGTGCCCATGCCACCATCAATGAGCAGAATACGTTCCTGTAATGACTGATGCAGTGCTGATGTATTTACCTTTACGACCACGGGGGCTTCCTCAATATCGGTGATGCAGATAATTCTGAAACGGGGGCTGCCCGGCATCCGAGCCAGAGCAACTCAATCATAACTGAGACGGGGTTGGAACTAAATTTCCCAGTTACTTGCGTTTGATTTATGACTCAATGAATTTAAATCAAATGGTGTCAGCTGATAAACGTAATAGTTCAGCCAATTAGAGAATAACAGATGCCCATGACTGCGCCAGCTATGATACGGCTGATTATCAGGGTTATTGTTTGGGTAATAATTAGCCGGAATGAGAGGGTCGATACCTGCCGCTAAGTCGCGGTGATATTCATGGTGTAAGGTATCGGCATCATATTCCGGATGACCGGTAACAAACACCTGACGACAGTCTTTACTGGCAGCCAGATAGACACCCGCCTCATCTGATTCAGCGAAAATCTGTAAATCCGTATTCGCACGAACAAAATCGCCATCGAAGGAGGCATAACGGGAGTGAGGTGCTAAAAACACATCATCAAAACCACGCACCAGCGGATCTTGCTGCTCCAGTTTGCGGTGATAATAAACACCCGACAGTTTCACATCGCGAGTCTGTTTTTCCAGACCATACAGCACTTTTAATGCCGCTTGTGCTGCCCAACAAAGAAACAGGGTCGAGGTCACATTGTGTTTAGACCACTCAATGATCTTCACCAGCGTATCAAAATAGACAACATCATCAAATTGCACCAAACCTAATGGGGCACCCGTGATGATCAGGCCGTCATATTTATTATCTTTGATCTGGTCAAAATCCTGATAAAAGGTCTCAACGTGGATCTTCGGCGTATTTTTAGATTCCCGGTCATCGATACGCAGCAAATCCACGATCACCTGCAAAGGTGAATTCGAGAGCATGCGCATCAACTGAATTTCCGTCTCAATTTTTTTCGGCATCAAATTCAATAACAGCACTTTTAATGGCCGGATATCCTGGTGCGCAGCACGGCTGTCTGTCATCACGAAGATATTTTCTTCGGTCAGCACACCCGCAGCAGGCAATTGGTCGGGAATTTTGATTGGCATGACTAGCTCCCACATCTATCAGTAAAAACGTCTGGACATCCAGAAGCCTACACCATCCAGGGTAACCTGTCATCAGGATCTCTTTTTATATCCATCTAGTAAGATACGTTGCCGGAAATAGAGCTGATCATCGCGGTAAAATATTCTTACTAAATCGCACGGTGAAACTTTTGCGACCTTCGAAACAACAAATGCTTCTCTTGACCGCCCCCATCCAGTAACCTAAGTGCAGGTTTAAGCATTACATGATGTTATGGCAGAACTCCGTATATCCGTCGATCGATTACAAATCGGAAACTATATCAAGCTGCCTCTCAGTTGGCGGGATCACCCGTTCCTGCTTTCCAGCTTTATGATCAAGAAAGAAGAACAGATCCAATTGATTCGTCAACTTGGATTAAAGCATGTCTTCATCATCCCGGAAAAATCAGACGCCCCACCTAAGCCTGCTGAAATATTAGAAATGCCGCATAGCGATATCGATCTGGATGACGAGATCGTGACGCTGCAGGAAAAGATGCAGACTGAAAAATTACAGCGCATCGAGCAGATGAAAGAATATCGCCGTAGCGTACAGCGAACCGAGCAGTCATTTAATCGCTCACTGGCGCAAATGCGGGCTCTGATTAACAAACTGCAAAACCGGCCTTTAAATGCGATCCGCGAAGCACATGAGCTGGTTGACGATATCACTAATCAACTGATGCAAGCAGATCAGATGGTGCTGCATCTGATGGCTGATTCACCAGAGGGCGAAAGCCTTTACTATCACACCCTCAATGTCGCGATGTTGTCGATGTTACTGGCCAAGCAATGCGGAAAAACCGCAGAAGATATTAAACTGCTGGGTATGGCCGCCATTTTCCACGATATCGGCAAAATCAAAATTCCTACGCAGATCCTGAGAAAAACAGAGCAGCTAACTAAACCGGAAGAAAATCTGTATAAGATGCACCCGCGTTATAGTCTGACCTTACTCGATCTGGCGAAAGATTTTCCGGAACAGGCAAAAGGGTTGATTCTGAAACATCATGAACGACTCGATGGCTCTGGTTATCCGGAAGGCTTGAAAAGTTCACAAATTGATGATCTATCTCAGTTAATGGCGGTGATCGATGAATATGACTCACTGTGCCACCCGCAAATTGCTGGGAAAGCAGCTGCGACACCTCATACGGTGTTGTCGTTTATGTTTAAGCACAAAACGCAACAGTTGAATAAAGACTACATCGGTCTATTAATCAAACATTTGGGCATTTATCCCCCAGGCAGCGTGGTTGAATTATCCAACGGTCAGGTTGGGCTGGTCATGTCGGTCAATAGCCAACGTCTGCTTTACCCTTCAGTGCTGATTTATGATGCGGCCATTCCCCGTACAGAAGCTGCCGTGGTCGATTTGGAGAATATGAATTTAAGTATCAAACGGGTATTATTACCATCTCGTTTGCCGCAGGAAATTTTTGATTATCTGAGTCCGCGAACCCGAATCAGTTACTTCTTCGACTCCTCAAGTGGAACCAACAGTAACTGATTGTTAGCATGCAAATGCTTAATTCAATATTGGTATCCTCATGATTATTGAAATTATTACCACCGGTGATGAAGTTCTCACCGGCTTTACCGTTGACACCAACGCCTCATGGTTAAGTCTGCAGTTACTGGAACAAGGCTGGCAGGTTCGGCGTCGCCAGACTGTTGGCGACCGGATGGATGATTTAACCAGCCTTCTGCAAGAACGCAGTCTGGTCGCTGACGTCATTATTTTTAATGGCGGCCTTGGCCCAACTTCCGATGATAAAACCACTGATGCAGTGGCACTGGTTGCAGGTGTGCCTCAGGAACTCAACACCGACTGGTTGGCGAATATGGAGCAGAAGTTCTCTAATCGCGGACGCGCCATGCCAGTCAGTAACCGTAAGCAAGCGATGTTACCGCAAGGTGCCACCGTACTAGATAATCCGATCGGTACGGCATGTGGCTTTAAGCTACAAATCAACAAAGCCTGGTGTTATTTCACTCCCGGCGTACCGAACGAATTTAAACAAATGGTACAGCAGCAAATCATTCCCGATCTGCAAAAACATTACCCTTCCGGTGCCGCTACCGTTCGTCGTTATTTCACCTTCGGGATTTCCGAGTCTTCATTGAGTGATCAGTTGGATACGCTCAGCTGGCCGGCACATATTGAATTAGGCTATCGCTCATCCATGCCAATCATTGAGATGAAACTGATAAGCCAGCAACCGGATGCCGATTTTGATACCGCGGAAGCACAGTTGCTATCGGTGATCACGCCCTATCTGGTGGCATCAGGCCAACTCGATATGCCGAAAACCTTAGCCAGATTACTGGAAGGACCACTGGAAATACTGGAAGGTGGCACCTATGGGCAACTGTTGTCAGATTTAGCCCCTGCGATCCCTCAACTGTGCGGTGATTACCATGCCCATTTGCCAGACAGTGCTGATGAGTTACTGCAACACATTCAGCATCATTCCCGCCTGACATTAGCGATTGGTTCTGCTACTGAACAACGTTACCCAATTGCATTGTGGGATGGCTTGCACGGCTGGGCACAGACGCTATATGTCCGCACTCTGGATGTGACGTTGCAGCGCCGGATTATTTCGTTTGCTGCACAGGATATGCTGCGCCGTTATCTGCTGAAACTGCCCGTATTAGGCGAATACCAAACACTGCAGCGCACCGACAGTTCACACCGCCCATAAATAAACCTCAGGCTGTATTTCTTCCTAAAAAGAGATACAGCCTGTATGTTTACACGCCCAGTAAATTGCGGAAATCATCCCCCACCATCGTTGGCATAAATTCGGTGATCTCATAATCAGCTAGTTTATGCAGATGGAATGGGTCTGCCGCCAAGATCGGTTCCAGTGTCTCCATGCTTTCAGAGCGCGCCAGGATAATACCGCCGGTTCTCGGCACTTTACGTCCGGAAGCAATAAAATGGCCCGCATTATATTGTTCCTGCAAGTAGGTTTTATGCGCATCCATATGCGCTTCGATCTGGGCAATATCCGCTTTATATATCAGGGAAACAATAAACATAATGCACCTCCGCTCTAACAATACAGGTTAAGATAAATCCTAACTCTGTATTTTAGTATCAGTCAGTTATTCGTATGATGCCACCGCTATCCACACGCCGATTATGTTTACAGCCGATTACATTAAAGGATGTGAACGCGATCCGCGCTATTGTCAGCGATCCATTGTTTGTTCAGGCAAGCTATGGGTGCCAGATGCCCGCATCGGACAATCAGCTGCTGCGGTGGGCTATCGCACAGCAAAAACAACTTCAGTATGGGAATGGTTGCTGCTATGCGATTCGTTTTTCTATCGGGCAAGAATTGATCGGATTAGTAACTTTACAGCCGAAAGCAGCGCGGGTGGAACTGAGCTACTGGCTAAGCCCGCCGTATTGGCGACAAGGTTTAATGACCGAGGCGCTACTTTGTGTGCTGCACGAATGGCGGCGTTATGAACCTCAAATTACCGTGTATTCCTGTTGTAATATTAACAATCAGGCTTCTATCGCATTATTAGAAAAAATAGGTATGCAGAGAGTCGCTACTGGAGAACAAAATGAGGAACGGGAATTTATTTTAGGCGGGATAAACTAATATTGATGACCCCATGATCGGGGCCATCAAATAAACAGACTTATTTTTTAGCTGGTGCGTCAGCTTTAACCTGATCTTTTACGATTTCCAGCAGCTCAACTTCAAATACCAGTACAGAGTTTGGCGGAATAGTACCGGCACCCTGTTCGCCATAAGCCAGTGCGGCAGGCAGAGTGAATTTGAATTTAGAACCAACTGGCATCAGCTGCACGCCTTCAGTCCAACCAGGAATTACGTGATCCAGCGGGAATTCAGCTGGTTCTTTACGGTCATAAGAACTGTCGAATTTAGTGCCATCAGGCAAAGTACCCAGATAATGCACACGAACTACATCGCTGGATTTTGGTTTTTCACCAGTCCCCATTTTCAGCACTTCATATTGCAGGCCTGACTGAGTTACAGTCACGCCTGCTTTTTTAGCGTTATCTTCAAGGTATTTTTTACCTTTTTCTAAGCTTGATTTAGCATCAGTTTCAGCTTTTTTAGTCGCTGCTTCGTTAACCTTTTGATCATAAGCTTTCAGTGCTTTTTCAATATCGGCATCGCTCATCTGGGCTTTTTTCGCCAGACCATCTTTCACGCCATTCATGATCATATCGTTATCTAATTTCACGCCCAAATCCTGCTGGCGGGAAAGTGTTGAATTAATATAACGGCCCATAGACAAACCAATCGCGTAAGCAGATTGTTGTTCAAATGTTTTTAACTCAACTTTGTCGGCAACTGGTGCTTTTGGCTCATCTTTCTGACAAGCAGTCATGGATACTGCAACCGCAACCGCCAACAAAGACATCTTGATCATTTTTTGCATTATTTTCTCCACGAGAAGGATTCCGGCTCTCTGTTTATCAGTAAAGAGAGGCTGACCTAGGCAAGCGCCTTATACTAACGCCAGTTGTAAATGAACAACAGGCAAATAAAGGTAATTGTGAGAAAAATGATACGGAATATAATGCACAGGATAAACAGCAAAGAGCGAACCGATGTCACATATAAACGAGCTAAACAAACATCTGGAAGATCGGATTGAAGAACTAGAAAGCCGCTTAGCTTTCCAAGACGATACAATTGAACAACTTAACCAAGCACTGGCCATGCAACAGCAAGATATGGATAAGCTACGTCATCAGATGGGTTTGATTGCAACCCGCATGAAAGAGATGGTGGTCAGTCAAGTTGCGAGTCAAAGCGAAGAAACGCCACCACCGCATTACTGAGCCAAATATCCGTAATAAAACGCCAAAAATAAAAAACCGCCAGACATTCGGCGGTTTTTTATTGGCTCAGGAAAAATTACGCTTCCTGTTTGGTCCAAGTATCACGCAAAGCAACGGTCAGGTTAAAGACCATTTTCTCTTGTGAAGAGAGTTTATTATCCACACAGAAATAACCTTCACGCTCAAACTGATACGCAAACTCAGGCTGTGCGGTGCTCAAGGATGGTTCCAGTTTGGCATGCGCCACAATACGCAGTGATTCTGGATTAATGGTGCTCAGGAAATCGTCTGCCGCGCCTGGATTAGCGACGCTGAACAGACGATCATACAAACGCACTTCGGCATCGAGCGCATGTGCAGCCGATACCCAGTGGATAACGCCTTTCACTTTACGACCATCTGCAGGGTTAGTGCCCAGCGTGTCACGATCGCAAGAACAATACAGGGTGGTGATATTGCCTTCCGCATCTTTTTCAACGCGTTCTGCCTTAATGATGTAAGCGTGGCGCAAACGCACTTCTTTACCCATCACCAGACGTTTGTATTGCTTGTTGGCTTCTTCGCGGAAATCAGCACGATCAATAAAGATTTCACGGCTGAATGGCACGCTGCGTTCGCCCGCTTCCGGAATATTCGGATGATTAGCAATGGTCAGGTTTTCAACCAAGTCTTCCGGATAGTTTTCCAACACAACACGCAGCGGGTCTAATACTGCCATGGCACGTGGCGCGCGTTCATTCAGATCTTCACGAATGCACGACTCCAGTGAACTCATCTCAACGGTGTTGTCTTGCTTAGTGACACCAATACGATGACAAAACTCACGGATCGCCTCTGGCGTATAACCACGACGACGCAGGCCCGATACGGTCGGCATACGCGGGTCATCCCACCCTTCCACAATACCTTCTGTCACTAGCTGGTTCAGCTTACGCTTAGACATGATGGCGTATTCGAGATTCAAACGGCTGAACTCGTATTGACGAGGATGGCAAGGAATAGAGATGTTATCCAGCACCCAATCATACAGACGACGGTTATCCTGGAATTCCAGCGTACAGATGGAATGCGTGATGCCTTCCAGGGCGTCTGAAATACAGTGGGTAAAATCGTACATCGGATAGATGCACCATTTGTTGCCCGTCTGATGATGTTCCGCGAATTTGATACGGTAGATAACCGGATCACGCATGACGAAAAATGAAGACGCCATATCAATTTTGGCACGCAGGCAGGCTTCACCTTCCTGGAAACCACCATTTTTCATTTTTTCAAACAGCGCGAGGTTTTCTTCAATGCTGCGATCGCGGAACGGGCTGTTTTTACCCGGTTGCGTCAAGGTGCCACGATATTCACGGATCTGATCAGCTGTCAGCTCGTCAACATAAGCGAGCCCTTTATTGATCAGCTCAATGGCATAGGCGTGGAGTTGTTCAAAATAATCCGAGGAGTAACGCACCGCGCCATTCCACTGAAAACCTAACCATTGCACATCACGCTGGATTGATTCAACAAACTCCACTTCCTCTTTTGCAGGATTAGTGTCGTCGAAGCGCAGGTTACAAGTGCCCTGATAATCGCGGGCGATGCCGAAATTCAGGCAAATGGATTTCGCATGGCCAATATGCAAATAGCCATTAGGCTCAGGTGGAAAACGGGTTGCCACAGAGCTGTGTTTGCCGCTGGCCAGATCTTCATCAATGATCTGACGGATAAAATTGGTTGGTCGATGCTCCACTTGGGTCATCATTCACCTCGGATAGTGATTATCTTTTTGTATACGTTAACCGAGTATCATCCATATTTATGACACTACGCTCAATAGGTATTTACCAAATCAAAAGCTTCAATCGCTAAAGCAGGCCATATTGGCTAACTATTTGTACGATAAGCATGCAAATAAGATAATTTATCGCATAAAACAAAGCCACTGCCGGAAAGCCGGACAGTGGCTAATAGAGTAAAACGAGTTCAAATTGTGTGTTTTTAGCCTGCGATAGCCGCTTTCATGGCACCGGCGACGATTTCAGCCTGAGGGCCAAGCACTACCTGCAGGTTAGTGGCATTTAATTTCACCACACCACTGGCACCTAATGCTTTTAATGCCTTGTCATCAACCTGTTTCATATCGCGTACTGACAAGCGCAAGCGAGTGATACACGCATCTATTTGCGTCAGGTTTTCTTCACCACCCAGTGCCACCAGATAGTTATTAGCTAACTTCTGCATATCTTTAGAGGCACCAGTAAAGGTTTGCACATCATCACTATCGGTTTCACGGCCCGGAGTTTTCAGATCAAACCACTTGATGGCGGTATAGAACACGGTGAAATAAATTGCACCAAACACCAGACCGATCACCAGCAGCAACGCAGGTTTCGTTGCCAGCCCCCAGTTGATCACAAAGTCAAACAAGCCAGCTGAAAAGCCGAAACCATGCAATACACCCAGTGAGTTAGTAACGACCAGTGACAGGCCGGTCAATATGGCATGCACAGCATACAGTGCCGGAGCCAGGAACATGAACATGAACTCCAGCGGCTCAGTCACCCCGGTCAGGAACGCAGTCAATGCGACAGACAGTAATAGACCGCCAACCTGTGCACGACGATCTTTCGGCGCGGCCAGGTACATAGCCAGTGCTGCAGCAGGTAGACCAAACATCATGATTGGGAAGAAACCAGTCATGAATACGCCAGCTGTATGGTCACCGGCGAAGAAACGATTCAAGTCACCACGTGCAGCTTGAGCAGCGATATCTTTGATTACACCACCGTCAATGCCCGGAACAACACCGCCAACAGATAAGGTTTTTACGACATCCGGTGCCAGACAGATATTATGCAACGCACCCGCGACTTCATAGCTCACCTTGGTGCATTCACCAAGACCAAACCAGAAGATAGAGTTCATCACATGATGTAAACCAACCGGAATTAAGCCACGGTTCAAGACACCATAAGCAAATTCACCGATCGCACCGGAATTTGCCACCGCATGACCAAACGTATCAATGCCATGTTGGATCGCAGGCCATACCACCCCACTGACACCAGCCAGCACTAGACAGATCAAACCGGTCATGATAGGAACCAGACGCTTACCGCCAAAGAAAGCCAGATAAGCAGGTAAACTGGTCGCATGGAAACGGTTATAAGCATGACCAGCCACAATACCGGCAACGATACCGCCGAAGAACGACATATTAATGTCGGCATTAATGGTTTTTGCCGCTTCCGTTAATACCAGATAACCGACAGCACCCGCCAGACCCGCAGCACCCGCGTCATCTTTTGACAGGCCCACTGCGATACCAATTGCGAACAGCAGCGGCAACTGACCAAATATCGCGCCACCCGCTTGTGCCATAAAGGGAATGTTCAGCATATCAGCCTGACCCAGTCGCAACAGAATGGCCGCAATCGGCAGGATCGCAATCGGCAGCATAATAGCCTTACCGAGTTTTTGCGTATAACCCAGAATATTCATTTTTTCCTCCATAAGTACATTTGTGCAGCCCCACAATTATCTTAGTTCATCCAATAAACTAAGTTCTGTGATTTATGCCACACAAAGCTCATTTATGCAAAAATATTTCGGATGTTCATTGCAAATTTCTGGGTGTTTATTCACAATTAAAAATAAGTAATAAGACCTCATGGAGAAACACAAAAATGCGTATGCTGCCGTTAAAAGATAAAGCTCAGGTTGGTTTGTGGTCAGCCCGTTATATTGCCGACCGTATTAATCAGTTTGCACCAACCGCAGAACGTCCGTTCGTGTTGGGTTTGCCAACTGGCGGAACCCCGCTGGCGACCTATGAACAATTGATCAAACTGTATCAGCAAGGTGAAGTCAGCTTCGCCAACGTGATCACGTTCAACATGGATGAATATGTGGGTTTAAGCGCCGATCATCCGCAGAGTTATCACCGTTTCATGTTTGATACTTTCTTTAATCACGTCGATATTCCAAAAGAAAACATCAATATTCTGGATGGTACCGCCGCTGATCTGCTGGCAGAATGTGCCGCCTATGAAGCGAAGATCACCGCAGTGGGTGGCATTAAGCTGTTTTTTGGTGGTGTCGGCAGTGATGGCCACATAGCCTTTAATGAGCCAGCCTCTTCTTTGCGTTCTCGTACCCGCATTAAAACGCTGACACAAGAAACCCTGATCGATAATGCGCGTTTCTTTAATGATGACATTAATCAGGTCCCTAAGCTGGCACTGACCGTAGGTGTAGGCACATTGATGGATGCGGAAGAGATCCTGATCCTCGCCACCGGACATAATAAAGCGCTAGCCGTGCAAGCAGGTATTGAAGGCAGTGTGAATCATTTATGGACGATATCTGCACTGCAGCTACATCCACGTGGCTTGCTGGTTTGTGATGAAGCCGCAACGATGGAATTGAAAGTAAAAACACTGCGTTACTTCCAGCAGTTGGAAGCAGCTGAATTAGCAAAATTTTAAGGAGGAAAACATGTACGCGCTTTGTAACAGTGTACTCCTGACAGGTTATCAACGGCTGACGGATACAGCCGTTGTGGTTGCCGAAGGAAAAGTGGTCGCGCTGTTACCACAGGCAGAACTTCCCGCCGATCTGCCGCAACAAGATATGCAAGGTCATCTGCTCTGCCCTGGTTTTATCGATCTGCAACTGAATGGTTGCGGTGGCGTGATGTTTAATGACACGCCGGATGTGGCTACGCTGGCACATATGCAACGGACTAATCTACGCTCCGGCACTACCAGCTTTTTGCCAACACTGATCAGTGACAGCGATGACGTCATTCGACAAGCGCTCAGTGCCACCAAACAGTTCATGCAGCAACACCAGCATCAGGTGTTAGGCATGCATCTGGAAGGGCCATATACCAACCCCAAACGGCGAGGTATTCACCCGCAAGAGCAATTACGCCAACCGTCTGACGAGATGATTACGTATCTGAGTCAGCAGGCGCCATGGCTGAAAAAAATAACCTTGGCACCGGAGCTTAATCTGGCACGGCATATTCGCCAACTCGCCGATGCTGGCGTGACGGTCAGTATTGGCCATTCTGCCGCGACCTATGAGCAAGCGATGGCGGGTTTTGACGCCGGAATTCGTTTTGCTACGCATCTGTATAACGCGATGACTGCCACTGAAAATGGTCGGACGCCTGGTATTGTCGGTGCTATTTATGACCGTGAAGATATTTATACCGGTGTCGTTGCCGACGGTTTTCATGTGCACTGGGCCAATGTGCGATTAGCGAAAAAAGTCATGGGCGATCGGCTGTGTCTGGTCACCGATGCCACCGCCGCCGCAATGCCGCCCGCAGGCTTCGAAAAATTTGATTTTTGTGGTGCAGAAGTCTTTTTACGCAATGGCCGCTGCGAAGATAGTAACGGAACACTTGGTGGTTCGGCCCTGACCATGGTAGAAGGTGTGCAGTTATTAGTTGAGCAAGCAGGCTTGCCACTGGATGAAGCCATTCGGATGGCTACACTCTACCCTGCCCGCGCCATTGGTGAAGCGAATAAACTCGGCGCAATTCAGCCAGGTTACATCGCCAACCTGACGTGGCTGACTAAAGATTTTAAGATCATGGATACCATGGTTAACGGACACTGGACAAAGGATGTTGAATGAGTTCACACGGAGAACGGGTTGCCAATCATGAACTGCTAAAGCAGGTTAATGCCGCATTGGTGTATCGTTTAATTGATACACAAGGCCCGATCTCCCGTGTTGATATCGCCCAAATCAGTGCGCTGGCTCCGGCCAGCGTCACTAATATTACCCGCCAGCTACTCGAAAATGGTTTGATCAAAGAGGTTGCCCAACAAGCATCAACCGGTGGCCGCCCCGCCATATCGCTGACTACCGAACAAGCTACTTTTTTGTTTATCTCCTGCCGCTTAGGCCGCGAGGAATTACAATGCAGCGTAATGGATCTGTCGGGTGCCATTCATCAACATACGGTGACCCCGTTAGTGAAGCATGATGCCGAAGGCATTGTCACAACCTTGCAGCAGGCCATTCAGCTACATCTGCAAACTGCGAAACCCAAACAACAATTTATTGCTATCGCCATCACAATGGCTGGCTTGGTTGATCCGCAAACTGGCACAGTGTTGTATTCGCCGAACCACCAGATAGCCAATCTGGAACTGGCGCAGCGTCTGCAAAGCATCACCGATCTACCCATTTATATCGGTAACGACACTCGCGCACTGGCCTTAGCGGAATATTACCTGGGCGCAGCAAAAGGCTGCCAAGACTTTATTTTAGTGAGTATTCATCACGGTGCCGGTTCTGGGATCGTCAGTAACGGGCAATTGTTACTGGGTAAAAACCGGAATGTCGGAGAAATTGGTCACATTCAGATCGATCCATTTGGTGAACAATGCCATTGCGGCAATTTTGGTTGTCTGGAAACGCTGGTTGCCAACAAAGCCATCATGGCACAAACCCGGGCTCTATTAGCGAAAGGTCACAAAAGCACACTGCAAAGTGAAAATCTCAGTATTGAGAAAATCTGTCAGACCGCGATCCGAAACGATCCGGTCGCCGTACAAATCATTCGTCAGGCCGGAGAAAATCTGGGGCGGGTATTAGCTATCTTAGTCAATCTGTTTAACCCGGAAAAAATCCTGCTGGCAGGTGAAATCGTACAAAGTGCAGCGGTGCTATTTCCGGCATTACTGCAGCAAATTCAGCGTCAGTCACTGCCAAATTTTCATCATGAGCTACATTTAGACCAAGCACATTTTCAGGGGCAAGGCACGATGGGTGGCTACGCATTAATTAAGCGAGCACTGCATGAAAGCGATTTATTGCAGCGGATTATGCAACCTTGAGCGAATTATCCATAGCGATCAAACAGTACAAGAAAAATACACTTAGACGTAACATTGGTCATCGATAAAAAAAATTTATCTTAAAGAAAAAAAACTCGATTTTTAAGTATGCGCGATGCTGAACATACTTCCCCGCGATGGAATAACAGAGGTACTCATACGCCATGAGCTTTGAATCAGAAAAACGTTTTAACGATCTGCAACACTTCCCACGTGGCATTCGCCGCAGCGGTAATTTTACTGTTGGTGAAAGTGATCTGCTGGAACGCCATGGGCATGCCATGATGGAACTGTACCAAGGCAAACGACTGCCAAAAGATGATGTAGAAACTGCATTTGTTGAACGAGTAACCGCCGGTGATGCCGCGGGCAACCCGTTTGCCAAAGTCTGGTTGAAATATATCAAGGTGATCGGTCCACGCCGCGTACACCGTCTGTGCACTTCTAACGGCGACGAAGGTAGCTTCGAAACGGTAGAAGAGCCACTAGAGTAATGGATACGGATCTGCTGCGTACCTTTATTGAGGTCAGCAAAACCCGTCACTTCGGACGCGCCGCCGAAAATTTGTATCTCACACAATCGGCGGTGAGTTTTCGCATTCGCCAGCTGGAACAACAGCTGGGCGTCAGCCTTTTTGCTCGTCACCGTAACAATATTCAGTTAACCCAATCGGGTGAACATCTCCTGCCCTATGCCGAAACTATCTTGCAGACCTTGGGCCGCGCGAAACAAACCTTAGCCAAAGATGATGCCATGCAGCATCAGCTAGTGATAGGTGCGCCGCAAGCATGTTGGGAGATGGGATTACAGCAATGGCTCGATGGCTGGTTTAGTGAGCAGCAAGATCAAGCGATGCGGTTGGAAACGGGAAACCGTGAACAACTCTGTCGTCAGCTCTTAGAGCGCGCGCTCGATCTGGCTGTGATGACTGAACCCAGTAAAATTGATGAAGTCACCGTGCGTCAGGTTGGTGAGTTTCAGCTTTGTCTGGTGAGTCGTACACCGCGTTTAAACACCAGCATGCTAAATGAGCAAGCAGTGATCTGGCTCGACTGGAGCACTAATTTGGGCTCGGCGAACGTGCCTGCGGAATTATTGCAGCGCATGCCAACGTTACAGACCAGCTCTGTTCAGCAAGCGTTACATCATCTGCTGAAACACGGCGGTGTGGCTTATTTGCCACGGCATTTTATTGCCAGTCATTTAAAGAATGGTGAATTGCATTTTGTCGACGGTGCACAAGTGCTGCCGCGCCCCATTTATCTGGCCTACCGCAGCGGCAGTGAACAGCAACCTCAATTAGAGGCGCTGCTCAATCGTCCTTTACGTCTCGGCACACAGACCGTTTAAAGTTTTCGCTTATTCACTTTAACTGAGCTGCTGCGTAAAACCAGTCGTGGCGATAAAGTCAGATGATGAATATCGGTCTCTTTTCCTTCCACTAAGCGCATCATCTCTTGGCAACCCAAGTGACCAATTTCACGCATTGGCTGGGAAACACTACTAATGTTCATCACCTTTGCCAGCAAAGTATTATCAAACCCGACCACCAGCACCTGCTCAGGCACCTGATAACCACGCTGAAGTAATATTTCGATGACTTGTTGTGCTGCCACATCGTTAAAAGCAAAAATGGCAGAAAATGGTAATGACGGGTGCGTATCCAGATAGTCATTAAAACACTCGGCCAGTTCAATGGCGGTCAGTGCTGGTGTTTGAATAATATTTTCAGGCTCGATAGGTACTCCGAGCGCAGCCAAACGATCTCTGAACCCCCCGAATTTCTGCTCAACATCATCGACTGAGCCTAAATAACCAATCGCGGTGTGGCCCATGCTGACCAGATGTTCTGCAACCTGAGCACCACCTTCCACATGATCAACCGCTACGCTGGTTAATTCCGCCACCAGTTGTGTTAATACCACCACCGGGAACGGCAGCCTGTTCAGCGTGGCTATGTGCTCAGTCGTACGTGAACACGGCACGATAAACAAACCATCAATGTTGTACTGCTGACATGCGTTCATTAGCGTCAGCTCGCGTTGAACATCACCGCGAGAGTTAAATACCAATAACGCCCGCCCAAGGTGCTGGGCCTCCTGCTCAACAATATCCAATAATTCAGCAAAATAAGGGTTCGCCAAAGTAGGCAAAATAATGGCGAACAACGATGTTTTTTCCACCCGCTTGCGCCCACCGCCGAGCGGCTGGTTATAAACATAACCCAGCTCTTTCACTACGGCACGCACGTGTGCTGCTGTATCAGGTGATACTTTATCTGAGTTATTCAGCACGCGGGAAATTGTGGCAATGGATACCCCCGCTACCTGAGCGACATCTCTTATTGTTGTCATTGACGTTCCATTAATTTTTGCATTTCCGGTTGTTATGTTTGTGGTAAAGCCAAAGTATGCCAATGTGCATTATTCACGGTTACTGCACCGCTAGTCACTTCCGCACTGAACAAGTGACTCGGCCCTTGTTCGGGAAACACCAGATTCGTCACCGCATAGCGTCCATCATCCAGCAGTAATTCCACCGAACTGCGATCTAGCAATAAATCGAGTGAAATCTTTCGGTTAGCACCTAATTCAACCGTGTAATCATGAGGAAACTGTTGTTCATATGTCTCATCACCACGAGCAGAAAAACGCTGACAACGTAGCGTTAAAGCGCCATTTTGATTGGTCAGTATAAGTTGTGTGCCCTGCAACGGCGTCAGTGACACGGAGCTATTATCATCTAGAGTGACATTCAGCGTTAAACGAGCAGCCGCTTCCCATTCGGTTTTTAGCAGTGATGCTGAAGCAGTATAGGTATTATCGGCTAATGATTGTGTTGTGGCATGCGCTGCATCAAGTTCACGAATAAAGGCATGGTGTAATCGCAACCCTTCATTCGTCGGTTTCAGGGTGAGCTCCTGCGGCATGCTCATCGCCGAACGCCAGCTTTGCGTTGGCGTATGGTTGGCATAGGGCCAGCAACTCATCCACGCCAATGCGATACGACGACCGTCACTTTGCGGAATATCGGCCCAGGTCTGTGTTGCATAGAAATCACGGCCATGATCCAGCCATAACACAGTTTCCGATGTGTGATCATCGATAAAACGCTCGCCATCAAACTGACCGACAAAATATTGCGTGCCCGAGCCGCCCGCATAGGCTTCACGTTGTACACCGACAATCAAGATCCAACGGCTCTCCGTGCTGCCTTCTATTTTGATTTCAAACAGATCGGGACATTCCCACGCGCGTTCATCGTGCGCACCATGCCCATCACCGAACGATGAGCTGAATTGCCAGTTTTTAGCATCGGTAGAACGATAGATACTGACTTGCTGACCAGTTGTCACCACCATGATCCAATGCTGGCTTGGAGAGTGCCAGAACACTTTGGGATCGCGGAAATCTTGCAGACCAGGGTTTGCAATGACCGGATTGCCGCTGTATTTAGTCCAGTGGCGGCCATTATCATGACTGTATGCAAGGCCTTGCGATTGCGGAAAATCGACATCATCCGGGCGTTTTTCTGCAGCAATGGTGTAATAAGCCAACAGACCATCTTTGCCATTAAACAAACCCGATTTATCACCGTAGTCGACTGTTGCAGTGCCGGAAAAACACATCCCTAATGTATCGGGTGCTAATGCGATCGGTAAGTGTGTCCAGGACAATAGATCAGTGCTGACCGCATGGCCCCAGTGCATTGGCCCCCATACGCTATCGCAGGGGTAATATTGATAAAACAGATGGTATTCACCGTCTTTGTAAACTAATCCATTGGGATCATTCAACCAGCCAAAAGCAGGCGTAAAATGCAGCAATGGACGGTAATGTTTTTCGGCTAACATGACAGCTCCTAATTGCTGATGTAACAAAATAGTTTCATCAGCAATAAATTAAGAAAGCGACTTATAGCTAAAAAATATACGCTTTAAGCGTGAAATACCGCAAACATATAGTGAAAATGTTATGTAAAACATGCTGTAACAAATAAATTTTGTTACAGAAGGGCCGACAACTGAACCGAATCTAAAACCCGCTCAGTTTGCAGCCCAATAATGTTTAATGTGCCATGCTGATAAATAGCATAACTCGGCTCAGCGCCATTACGCGGAAACGTGATCGAACCGGGGTTGATCCGGCAGATACCTTTAGCATCTTGCTCAATACCGGCAACATGCGAATGCCCACTCAGTAACACATCACCAGCCCCCAAGGGTAAGGTTTCGGCTGCATACAGATGCCCGTGTGTCATGAACCAACGACGAGAATCGACTAACAGCTGGTTATGCGGTGCTAAACAGGGAAATTGCAGCAACATCTGGTCAACTTCACTCTCACAGTTCCCTCTTACTGCAATGATCTTTTCCCGTAACTCGTTAAGTGTTTCAGCGACTAATGGCGGTGCATAACCTTCCGGCACTGGGTTACGAGGCCCATGGTTCAAAATATCGCCCAGTACCAGATAATAATCTGGTGCAAATTGCTGGGCGTGATCCAGTGTTTTTTGCAGTGCGGGAAAACAGCCGTGAATATCTGAAATGATGGCAAAAGAAAGCATGACAGGCACCTCATAACTAGGCAGGGAAATGCATTATAGGCGCCTTAAAGCAGCGCGCCCAGCAAAGCCGGACGCGTTTTGGGGATTAATTTTTCTGGATAAAACCAATCAAACCTTCGGGTTGCCATTCGTAGTAAATTTCACTGCGCTGACCGCAGCAACTGCCACTGCAACCACCCGCAGAGACTTTGCGTACCCGCCCCTTGCGCATCCAAACACCAATCATGGCATCAATAGCATCTTCAGAGGTTTGGAACTGCCGGGCCAGCTCGCGCCCGGTCATTCGTTGCTGTTGTTGCAGACAATCGGCAATATCTCGCAGGATCATATCAATACCCTCTTGTTCAGCAGAATATCCCCGCGACGGCGTAAACCTAACGTCAGTAACAGGAAACCGCCGACGTAGAACACGATCCAGAACAGGCTGGTGGTAGGATGACTATTGAATGTAGCGACCTGAAAGTAAAGTGTCGATGCCGCAAAAGCCAGCAAGTTACACCACATCGCCACAAAGATAGCCCAGTTACGACCTGATTCGCGGAACAAAGCGCCCATCGCAGCAGAACATGGCATATAGAGCAGCACGAATAACAGGTAAGCAAATGCGCCTGCTGCGCCGGCAAAATGCAGCTGCATATTGGCGTAAATAGAAACATCCACTTCCTGACTTTCCGCTGCTGACTGCTGATCGGTAACATCACCGATATCCAAACCCGCAGGGTCAGTGACGTTAATACCTGCAATATTCTCCGGTATGGTTGCTGCGGCTTCAGTCAGCTTGTCCCACAAACTGAATTCAGTTGCACCATCTTCGCTGCCTGAGTCTGACTGATACAGAGTATTCAGTGTACCAACGACCGCTTCTTTCGCAAAAATACCGGTAATAATGCCTACTGTTGCCTGCCAGTTATCTGGTTTGACACCCAGCGGCGACAGCACTGGCGTGATTTGTTGTGCTGCGACAGCCAACAGAGATCTACCGTTATTCTGGTTACCGAATGAACCGTCAGTACCCATCGAGTTAAAGACACTCAATATAGCGACGACCACAACAATGACCTTACCCGCACCCAACATGAATATTTTCAGTTTTTGCCAGGTTTTCAGGAAGATGTAGTTTAGGCGCGGTAATTCATAATCCGGCATCTCCATAATGGACGATTCGCTTTTACCCGGCAGAATGGTGTGCCGTAATACCAGCCCCGTGAACACCGCAGCGACAATACCGAAGATATAGAGCGCAAACACTACATTCTGGCCGGATTGCGGGAAGAACGCTACCGCAAACAATGCATACACAGGTAAGCGCGCACCACAGGACATAAACGGTGCCATCGCATTAGTCAGCATACGTTCACGTTCAGAGTTCAAGGTACGGGTGGCCATGAAAGCCGGCACCGAACAACCAAACCCCATCAGCATAGGCACAAACGCTTTACCAGGTAAGCCCAGATAACGCATTAACCGATCGACCACAAACGCTGCCCGAGCCAGATAACCAGACGCTTCCAGAGCAGCCAGAAACATATACAGAAAACCGATCACCGGAATGAAAGTGGCTACGGTTTGAATACCAGTGCCAAAACCATCAGAAATAAGTGCAATCACCCATTCCGGCAAGCCAATATGTTCAAATAAGACACGTGAACCTTCGACAAAAATGCCACCCGCCAGAATGTCGAAAAAGTCGATAAAAGCACTACCGAGGTTGATCGCAAACAGGAACATCAGATACATCATGCCAAGAAACACCGGCAAACCTAACCAGCGATTCAGTAACAAATTATCCAACTGTTCACTGCGTTTCTGGCTCAATTTGCCATGCTGACGCAATGTAGGCCGGCATTCGTTATACACATAACTGAAACGTGCATCGGCCAGTAACAAATCCAAATCATGCTCTTTTTGCAGTTGTGCAATCTGCTGCTTAGCCGACGCCGTCAGTTGCGCCGCCATAGACTCTTCCACCACCGGATCTTGTTCCAGCAGACGTAAAGCACAACCACGATTAGATAAATGCGGGTGGGATAATTGCGGTGCCATTTGACCAACAAGCGCATCAATCTCGTCGCCATAGGCTAGATCTAATGGCAGGGATGCCTGCGTTTGCGCAATTAATGCCGGTAAAATCGCTTTGAAAGAAAGCACTTCTTTCCGATTATGCGCTGATAATGCCACCACCGGACAACCCAGTTTTTCACTTAACAGGTTCGTATCAATCGACTGGTTACGACGTTTCAGTACATCGTACTTATTCAGTACCACCAGCACCGGTAAACCTAATTCCCGCAGCTGTAATGTCAGCAACAGGGAACGCTCCAGACTGCTGGAATCAACCACGTTGATCACCAGATCCGGTTTATTGTTCATGACATAACGAAAGGCAATCTGCTCATCAATCGAACTGTCACGACTTTCCAGCGCGTAGATACCCGGCAGATCAACCAATTCATAGGCATAATCTTCAAACTGGAATTGGCCGGTTTTCTTATCAACCGTAACCCCACTCCAGTTACCAACCTGCTGATTAGCGCCAGTTAGTGCATTAAACAGTGATGTTTTCCCGCTATTCGGGTTACCCACGGTGACAATGTGATGACTCATACGGCTTGCACCTCGATTAAGCGCGCTAAGGCGGTCTGAATGGAAAGCGTAATGCTGGATGTCGCAATTTGTAGTGGATCACCCAACGGAGCCTGTCGAATAAAACGGATCTCTGAAGATGGTAATAACCCCATCGCCATTAGTTTGCGTTTCACCGCAGGTTCGAGTTGCGCCAGACTCACGATGCGAGCCGTTTCACCCGGCTTTAATTCTGACATTAGCATTCTGCACCACCAGTTATTGATAATCGTTATCACTAAGATTCAGTTTAATGATAATCCCGCCAAAATAAAGTGGTTTTGTGAGGAAAACACACTTTCCCAGTGAAATAAATCCTTCAAAAATTATGCCATTACAATACTTACACAGCAGCGCAACAGCTACGTAACAACAGTAAGAAAATTAAAACAGTGGAAGGCGATTAAAACAAGGAAAGCTGGGTATTGACGATTTGATCGAACTGCAGCTGGATGTGCGGCAGGATGGCATCGGCCACCGGCTTGAGTTGTTTATCAATATAGTGCTGATAATCGAGCGGATGCTGCTGATACGCCACCGGCTCGGGGCCTTGCGTGGTGATCACATATTCGATCCAGCCTCTGTGCTGGTAACGGGGAGGTAAACCGCGTTGACGGCGGATCTCATCCGCCAGACGCGCCGCTTTCACATGCGGGGGTTGTGTTTTGTCGTAATCGTTGAGTTTACGACGTAACCGTTTGCGATAAACCAGACATTCGTCCAATTCACCACGCTGAGTTTTCTCAATTGTGTCACGGATAAATTCGCGTGGATCTTGTTCTTGAAAAATACGCTCATACAATCCGGTCTGGAATATTTTTGCCAGTTCCGTCCAATCGGATCGCACGGTTTCCATACCTTTAAAGATGAGCTTATTTTCGCCATTTTCATAGCAAAGACCGGCATAACGTTTTTTGCTGCCCAATTCCGTGCCGCGTAAGGTCGGCATCAAAAAACGGTGATAATGTCGTTCAAATTGCAGTTCGAGACACGACTCAAGCTGAAATTCCTGCTGTAGCTTTTCTTTCCACCACAGATTGATCTTCTGTACTAACTCTTTCCCCATTTGTTTTGCTTTTTCTGCACTCACCCGATTTTTCAGCCAGACAAAAATAGAATCGGTATCGCCATAAATGACGGTATAGCCGTGTGACTCAATAAAAATGCGCGACTCCTGCATGATCCAATGCCCGCGCATGGTAATGCCAGACGCCAAACGGGGATCAAAGAACCGGCAGCCCACCGAGCCCATCACGCCATAAAAGGCATTCATCAGGATCTTGATTGCCTGTGAACGCGGCTGATCATGCTCGGTTTTCGCTTGTTCCCGCGCTTGCCACAAATGATCAATTAATCCCGGCAAAATATGGTGCTTTCGGGAAAAACGCCCGCCAACATAACCGGGAATGGTGTCTGCTTCCAGCTCTTGTAAACCATGCACCAGCGCCAGCGGATCGATATGAAACGTACGAATGATGCTGGGATACAAACTCTTAAAATCGAGCACTAACACATCATGGTAAAAACCGGGCAGTGAATTCATCACATAACCGCCGGGTGACGTCGCGATTGCGCCGTGCGGTAAATTGGGTGCGACAAAACCAGCCTGATGTAAACGAGGGATATACAGATTAGTAAACGCAGCAACCGAACCACCGTAGCGATCGAGTTCCAACCCGGTTAACTGGCTACGTAAACAGAGAAACGAGAGTAGATGACACTTATCAAAAATCTCGATCACCAACCGGCAATCTTCCAGATTGTAATGCGCTAAAGCCGGTTTATCGTGATGAAACAGACGTGAGATTTCAGCGATACGATCATCCGGATCGTGGATCGCTTTCCCGCGCCCTAGCAGTTCCTGCGCAACATACTCCAGCCCAAACCGATCAAAGCGGAACGTGGCTGATTTCAGCGCATCAATACCATCTATCACCATCCGGCCCGGTAAGATCAGCTGGCCTTGCTGATCATCCATGCGTGACGGGCGCCAACGCATCAGGCTTTGCCCACGTCCCCAACGCAGAGGGTATTTATGAAATTCGGCCCGACGTAACAACAGCCGGAAATCGAAATTCACCACATTCCAGCCAATGATGATATCGGGATCATGACGCAACAACCAACGCTCCAGCGCCAGCAGCAGCGAGTATTCGTTATTCACCCATTCAATGTTCATATCGGATGGTTCGGCGGTGCCGACCATGATCACCGTTGAAATCTCACGGCCATCCGGTTCCCGCAACAATAAGGCAACGGAATAGAGTTCGCCATCCATCGCGCATTCAACATCAAGTGATAACACACGAAAATGAGGTGTCACTTCGGCCGGTTCAAGTTCAGTGAGTTTTACCTCCCGATAGCCAGCCCGTTGTCGGTAATGACCACTGAAGCGCATGCCCGCTGTAATAAATCGCTGCATCAGGCAGACATCCGCAAAGCGCAGATCGCTTTCATAGATGGTCAGTTGGTGCAAATGCAATAGCTCAACCGCGCGGTGATAAGCCGATAATGTCGGAAAACAGCAGGCTAATATCGGTTCTTGCTGAAAGGTGTTTAAGGTTGTAGTGCGCAGACGACCATGCAGATGGTGCTGGCGAAATAGCTCTAAGGCGCGCTCTTTATCGCGCAACGGCAGGTAGAAACTCAGCTGCTCACCAGCCAGAATTAAGCGAACCGGGCCATCTTCCGTCGCCAGCCAGTATTCAACTTGAGCTTGATCTGCCACATCCCGGCTTTGCCGGGTCAGCAGAAACCCCATCTGGCGGGCGATAAACATCAGTGATTATTTTTTCCCATAACCCGATTGTTTCAGGGTAAAACCCGTGTCATTGCTCCAGGCATCCAGACCACTGCGGTTATTACCGGCGATCAGACTGGCAGCAAGGCTCGGGCTGTTAAACAGATAATCATCAGTAAATAAATAGCAGTTATTAGTGCGTACCAACACACCTTTCACTAATAAGTTATTACGCAGATCAATCACTGCCTGCCGTAATGATCCAGCCTGTTCCAAGGTTGCCGTTGAGCCTTGGGCAATCATAAAACCCGGTTTATAACGCTGCCCCACCGGGTAGCCGCTGGCTTCGGCATCTTTGACCAGAAAACGATACATTTCCCGCTCGCCGGGTTTGTTGCTCATCAACGCTTTTTGCAGGGTCATTAATTCATCAAAAATATCGATCGGCACCACAGCCGCCACACGATGGCCCTGACTATCGACGATAAAATTGACCTGTTTGTTCAACATCCGTGATTCCCCCTGTTTTCTATTGTTATCCTGCTGATCTAATACCTGTTTTTTAGTAGGAACTACAACATTTTAATGAAATATTTGGGTGATTCTGCGAACCCTTCGCGCACATAAAAACGATGGGCATCGACTCGGCGCTGATGGCAATGCACTTCCATCCGATCACAGCGCTGCTCGCGGGCATACTCTTCCGCCTGCTGTAACAGTGCTTTACCAACACCATGACTGCGCGCGGTTTCATCAATACAAAAATAGCTGATACGGGCAAAATCACCGGCTAACGCAAGCTGTGGAATAATATGCAGCGATAAAAAACCCACCACTTGTTTATTTGTTTCTACGACCCAACAAGCCGCCGCCGCGTCATTAGCTATGGCGTTGAGTTTGCTGACCATAAAATCTGCGGTACCGGGATAACCCAGTTGTGTTAATAAATCAGCTAACGCAGACGCATCATTAGTGACGGCTTGGCGACAAAAGCAATTGTCTGACATGCTCCCCCACCTCTGGCAGTGAAAAAAACAAGGCGCTGTAACCCACATCGTGCGCCAGGGTTGTATGAGGCGTCGTGATGGCTAACACGGTTAACCCGGCATCGTGCGCACTGCGAATGCCGGTCGCCGAATCTTCCAATGCCAGACACTCCCCAGCAGAAAAGTTCAATCGCTCCAGTGCGGTCAAATAAGGCTCAGGATGTGGTTTGGCATTTTGTACATCATCACGGGTAATGATCAACGGGAAGAAATCACGCCAGCCCAGACTATCCAGCACCGGTTCGATTTCCTTCCGATATGAGCCGGTCACTAAAGCAACCGCCAGTTCACTTTGTTGCATATCACGAAGCAACTCATAGGCGCCAGGCATAGGAGTCGGCAACTCAGTTTCTAATAAAGAGAGAAAACGCGCGGTTTTCTGCGCCATCAGTTGCTCTGTCGCAATGGGTAATTGGTAATCCTGAATCAATGTTTTAGCTGTCGCATAAGTTGAGACACCGGAAAATTGCGCCATATAACGGCTCTTTTCCAACGTACAACCAAAAGGCTGCAATTCCGCTTGCCATGCGGCATAATGTAAATGCTCTGAGTCTACGAGTGTGCCATCAAAATCAAAACAAATTGCCCTGACCATTCCTCTCTCCTCTCTATTTATTATTTATTTCCCGCTATTTATTTCACGCCGCACCAAAATACATAAAAAATCACAATTTCTGCTTATTTATACTTGATGCGAGTGGGGTTTTTCACCATCATAGCGCTACTTTTGTAGTTAGGACATTACCGACTATGGTACGTGAAAGAGATGCAATGCTGGTGCATGCGTTCCGTCATTCAACCCCGTATGTAAACCACCACCGTGGTTCTACCTTCGTGATCATGTTGAGTGGTGAAACGGTTGCTGATGAAAACTTTTCCTCGCTGATCGCAGATATCGCGCTGCTACAAAGTCTGGGGATCAGACTGGTATTGGTTTTTGGTGCTCGTCCGCAAATTGATGCAGCCCTGATTCAGGATAATATTCCTCTGCGCTTTCATAAGCATGTTCGCGTCACTGATGATGAAACATTCAGCGTAATCAAACAAGTCTGCGGCGGCATGCAGATGGATATCATGGCAAAAATGTCGATGGGTCTGATCAATACCCCGATGGCCGGTGCCCATCTGAACGTGGTCAGTGGTAACTTCGTGACCTCGCAACCGCTGGGCGTCGATGAAGGCGTTGACTACTTCCATGGTGGCCGTGTGCGCCGTGTGGATGCTGATGGCATTAAACGTCAGTTAGACATGCAAAATATTGTCTTGATCTCTCCACTTGGTTTTTCTGTGACTGGCGAAAGCTTCAGTGTCAGCTCAGAAGAAGTGGCCTCGAAAGTCGCGATTGCCCTTAATGCCAATAAACTGATTTCATTCTGTTCTCATCAGGGTGTTATCAACGAAAAAGGCGAAGTGGTACCTGAATTATTCCCAGAACAAGCAGAAGAGTATTTAACTCGCCTGGAAGAACTTGGCGATGACAGCTCAGGTACGGCGCGTTATTTCCGTTCTGCAATTGCCGCTTGTCGTGGTGGTGTGCCTCGCAGCCATCTGGTCAGTTACCGCGAAGATGGCGCGCTGGTGCAAGAGCTATTTACCCGTGATGGTATCGGTACGCAGATTGTACGCCACAGTGCGGAACAAGCCCGTCAGGCCACTATTGATGATATCGGTGGTATTTTGGATCTGATCCGTCCGTTGGAAGCGGAAGGTATTCTGGTTAAGCGTTCCCGTGAACAGCTGGAAATGCAGATCGACAACTTCTTCATTATTGAACGCGATGGCATGATTATCTCTTGCGCAGCGTTATACCCCTTTAAAGAAGAAGCGATGGCGGAAATGGCGTGTGTGGCCGTACATCCGGAATACCGCAGCTCCAACCGTGGTGATCGCATGGTGTCACAGATCGAAGATTTGGCCCGCTCGAAGAATATCAAAAAGCTGTTTGTGCTGACGACGCGTTCTATCCACTGGTTCCGTGAACGTGGTTTTGAGCCGGTTGAAGTGAGTGCATTACCGATGGAAAAACAGCGCCTGTATAACTACCAGCGTCGTTCTAAAATTCTGATGAAAGATCTGTAAGAACGTAAAAAGAAGCAAAAAAAGACGGGGCCGCAAAATGGGCGGCCCCGGTTTGGCAATGGAGATTTCTGGTTTCCACGGAGCGCAATCTATCAACTTGCCCCATAGTGGTTCGTGTCAGTCATCACATTTTGTTGCATTCGTTACCAGCGATTAACATAAACTTAAACCTTCATCACATTTCATCACCGCAAAAAGCACTGAAATCATTCAATATTTAGTTTTGTTTACCTCGGATCGTGCGGTAACTATTCCCCTTTTTGGTGATCGCCTGTTACAATAAGCGCGCAAATGCATAAATTTGCACCCCATCCAACACAGCACAGATCCGCATAGCTTTGCTATCCGCTGCTACGTTAAATGGGGCCAGAAGAGGAGCGTTACCCAGGTCGCTGACAACAGGTGCCAAAAGCCGTTGAAGGTCAGTCAGGGGGAGTAACGCCGAGATAAGCATCATCTTTGGCGATGGTGGTTGTCGGCTGCGGAGGCTGAATCCTCCGGGCTGTCACCTGAGGGTGGAGCGCTTCTGGCTGGAAAGAATTCCCTTCCTGCCGCACAAGTTGCACCTTCGTTGTATCAGTTTGTTATACCTGCTTATTCAAGGAGAGCCCGTGAGCAAGGTTACTGTTGCTAAATTTGGTGGCACAAGTGTCGCCGATGCCGAAGCCATGCGCCGTTGCGCAGCCATCGTTACCCAAACTGCTAACACCCGTGTCGTGGTGTTGAGTGCCAGCTCTGGCGTAACCAACCTGCTGGTTGATCTGGCACGCGGAACGTTATCTGCTGCCGAGCAGGAAATTCATCTGAAAAAACTCAAATCTATTCAGGACAACATTCTGAATGAATTGGGCAACCCTGCCCCACTGCGTCAAACTATTGATGGGATCTTAAAAGAGATCGCCGATATGGCGCGTCAGGCGACTCAGAACAGCGATGCTGCTCTGGAAGATCGTTTAGTAGCGCAAGGCGAGCTGATGTCGACCCGCCTGTTCACCGATATGATGAACCATCTTGGTCACAAAGCAGTGTGGTTTGATGTGCGTAAAGTCATGCGTACTGACAGCCGTTTTGGCCGCGCAACACCAGCGATTGAAGCGATCCATAATCTGGCACAGCAGGAAATGGCTGGGCTGCTGAAAGACCATATCGTGATCACGCAAGGTTTCATCGGTGCCAATGCTGATGGTCAAACCACCACGCTGGGCCGTGGCGGTAGTGATTTCAGCGCAGCATTGCTGGCAGAAGCGCTGGGTGTTGATGAACTGGAAATCTGGACTGACGTACCTGGTATCTACACCACCGATCCTCGTTTGGTGAAAGAAGCACACCCGATCCCAGAGATCTCTTTCTCTGAAGCGGCGGAAATGGCAACTTTCGGTGCCAAAGTGCTGCATCCGGCAACCTTGCAGCCTGCGGTACGTAAAGGTATTCCGGTATTTGTTGGCTCGAGTAAAGAGCCTGCAGCTGGCGGCACCTGGGTACGTGATACCACCGAATCAAACCCGCTGTTCCGTGCTGTAGCTCTGCGCCGTAACCAGATCTTGTTAACGCTACACAGCCCGAACATGTTGCATGCCTGCGGCTTCCTGGCGCAAGTGTTCACTATTCTGGCTAAACACGGCATCTCGGTTGATCTGATCACAACATCTGAAGTTAGCGTTGCCATCACGCTGGATCAAACCGGCAGCTCATCCACCGGGCGTTCTGTATTGAATGACGGCGTATTAGATGAACTCAATGCGTTCTGTAAAGTGAAAGTGGAAACCGATCTGGCACTGGTTGCGCTGATTGGTAACCGCATGAGCGAAGTGAATGGCGTGGGTACGCAAGTTTTCGACGCGGTCAGCGAACATAACGTACGTATGATCTGCTACGGTGCCAGCACCCACAACCTCTGCTTCCTGGTGCCAGAGTCTGATGCCTCATTGGTTGTACAAAAACTGCATCAACGTCTACTGGGAAAATAAGCTGGCTGGGAAAATAAATTTTCCTGCTTGAATTAAAAAGGCGTCGTCATGACGCCTTTCTTCTTTTTGTCAGATGGCTTTACAGCCACCAGCGCATCAAACCAAACGCCAATAAGCCGCAACCGATCACAATCAACTGCTGACGGCATTTCAATGCGACGACAAACGCTACCAAGGCGGCAATCAGATACGGATTTTGTGTGTTCAGTTGCACCGCGCCGTCATGGATCAGCGTGGTTTGCGCAATAATCGCACTTAATACCGCAATCGGCACATAGTTAAACGCCCGCTCCAGCCACTCCGGAAACACCATTTTTCCTGCCAGTAATAAGGGTAAATAACGCGGCAGAAAGGTCACCAGCATCATGCCAATGATCAGTGTCCAATGATTCATTTCTTCATCCCTTTTTCCAGCACCATACCGGTGACCACCGCCAGCAACGACGAAATCATTAGCCCACTTTGGTTCGGCCAGTCACGCATCAATATGCTGCATACCACAGCAACGGCAGCACAAGCCCATTGCGGAAACTTTTTCAGCGCTGGCACCACGATGCTGATAAATGCCACCACCATCGCGACGTCCAGCCCCCATGAAGTCATATTGGGCAGTTGTTTACCAACCGTTACACCGACCAGCGTACACAGTGCCCAGTTGGAATACATAAACAGAGCAGAACCGAGGTAATACCAGACCAGCTCGCCACGTTGCACTTCGCTTTGTAAACGTTGACTGACTACAGCAAAGGTTTCATCAGTTAGCCAAAATGCCATCAATGTGCGGCGCGGCAGCGAAATATCACGCACATGCGGCATTAACGTGGCGGCATATAACATGTGCCGCAGATTAACGATAAACACTGTCAGACAGATGATCGGTAATGCGGTTGCCGAAGCCAGCAAAGTTACCGCGATAAATTGAGAGGCGCCGGCATAAACCAGCAACGACATGCCCAGCACAGACCACAGGCTCAAACCACTATCAATTGCCAGCGCACCATACAGCACACCAAATGGGGCGGCGGCAACCACCAGCGGCAAGGTATCAATCCACCCCTTCCGAAATAAATTCCATTTTGAATAAGACATTACGTTTTTACTGACGCCCGATAAGAATGCACTTATGCTATCACTCATCGTGATCTCGGCATAACCCACTTCATCATGCAAATTATTCAATGTAGTTATGAGCGGCATGCGGCTGCTATCCTCGCCATCTTTAACGATGCCATTTTGCATTCCACTGCGCTGTATGATTATCAGGCTCGAACCATGGATAACATGGTGTCATGGTTTAAAAACAAAGAACTCGGCCATTATCCGGTGATTGGGGTTGAAAGCGAGTCGGGTGAACTGATGGGTTTTGCCAGCTACGGCAGTTTCCGCGCCTATCCAGCCAATAAATACACGCTGGAACATTCGGTGTATGTGGCAGCCCCCTTTCGCGGACAAGGTATTGCGCAAACACTGATGCAACATCTGATTGAACTGGCACAAGCGCAAAACTACCACACGCTGATTGGCAGCATTGATGCCAGCAATCAGGGCAGTATCGCGTTGCACGAGAAACTCGGCTTTGTGCACGCCGGCACGATTCGCCATGCCGGCTTTAAGTTTGGCGAATGGCTCGATCTGGCCTTTTACCAGCTACTGCTGCCTACGCCATTGAGACCGATTGACGGCTGATCATCTCACAACGGGCTGCTGCTCTTACGATATTCACTCGGGCTGACCCCGACCCGCTTTTTAAAGACGCGGGAAAAGTAGAGCTGGTCGTCATAACCGGTTTGCTGACCGATGACAGCAACCGGCAATGGCGTAGTTTGCAGCAGCAGTTTAGCGCGGATGATCCGCTGATCTTCGCGCCAGCGCACGATGCTCACGCCAACCTGTTCGCGGAACAGATGCGCTAATCGTGACGGTGATAAAAACACCCGCTCGGCTAATTCTTCTATCGATATTTCCGCCGAAAGCGACGCACTTAAGATCTGACACGCTTCGAGAATGCGATGATCCATCGGCGCATGATCGGCCAATGACGACACTTCATAGCAGCGGATAAGTAAGCGCTCCAGCAGGTTCATGGCCAGCTGTTCCGACATCGGGCGGATCTCTTTGTGTGTCTCTTCGATGTTCAGAAACAGGCTATCGAACTCATTGGCTAATTGCTCATCGGCCAGTTTGATGTGCCCGACACGTTCCACCTCATGCGGCCAGCGCAGCCAATCCGCCCAATAGGCACGCGGACGGAAATAAACCCAGCGGTGATACCATTCGTTACTGTCATCAGCACGACCGTAGTAGTGCACCGCTTCGGGAGGAAACAACAACAGATCGCCCGGTTCAACGATAAATTCATGCTCACCGGAAAAGATCTTGCCCCGCCCTTTGACCGTCAGGTTCATGATGTAACCTTTCATGCCATTCGGACGATCAATGATGAAATCGAGCACACTACCTTTTTCAATCGGCGTCATGCCCGACACCAGAAATACGTCAAATGCATAACCCGGCAGCAACGGATTCAGTTGTTTAGGTTTGTCTTTTTGCATGGTGGACATCGCAGAGAAGAGCTTCTCGGTAAAAAAATCAGCTTTATGCATTGTATTCAGCCACCACTAATTTGCTGCGTAGATCGGGGAAAATTCCATCAGGTAATTGAGTTCCATCACACTTATCAATTACGCCTGTGTAAACGTTATCATTTTGCCAGCCTGACCATGTCATCCGTGATATACCCAAAGTAATTGGCGTTGCAGCGAGGCGACAAGTGAGCAAATCCCCATGAGCATAGATAGGCTATGTGATTGGGGTGAGTGAACGCCGTCAACGACGCTGCAACGTCAAGTACTAAGGGTATATGACCGCAAAACATCATCCATGCTATGTGCAATGCTGGTCAGTTCATTGGCCAACTTCTGGCAGGATGCAGCCGAACTGCTATTCTCATTCGCCTGTTGCGCCACGGTTTCGACCTGTTGCGCAATAACATCCGTGGCTTGCCCCTGTTCACGAATAGCATGAGAAATATCCTGTACTAATGCTTCACTATCACCAGCCACACTACAGATATCATTCATCTTCTGACTCGCTTCACCGGCACTGCTGACACCGGCTTCAACCTTGAGAACAGCTTCCTGCATCAGATGCACCGCACTGGCTGACAGATTTTGCACATTATTAATAATGCTGCTGATCTCCTGCGTTGCCGATGCTGTGCGTGCCGCCAGATTCCGCACCTCATCTGCCACAACGGCAAAACCACGCCCCATTTCACCAGCCCGAGCCGCCTCAATGGCCGCATTGAGTGCTAACAAATTGGTCTGTGCCGCAACATCACTGATGACATTAATGACGGAAGCAATGGTCCGGTTTTGGTTTTCCAGATTATGTAATTCTTTTGCCGCTTCGCTGACCGCAGCAGAAATGGCATGAATATCAGCGACGGTATTCGCAATCACCGCCAGCCCCTGCGTTGCCTGATCACCGGCTTCATGCGAGCGCTCGCTGGCACCCTGCGCCTGATCGGCGACGTGATTAATGCTGACCGTCATCTGCTCAACAGCGGCGGCCATTTGGCTGGAAGAAGTTTGCTGTATGCCAGCGGTATTGGAAACACCGCTGGCGGCATCTAACAACCGATCTGAGATAGATGTGACCTGCTGAATACCATGCTGAAACTGACCAAAGTTTTCCTGCAAACGGGCAATTAAGGCGTTAAACGCCATCAACAGATGGGAGATTTCATCGTTACTTTTGATTTCGGCACGTAAGGTAAAATCGCGGCTTTGTTCAATCCGGCTGATGGTGGAAACCGCACTGCGAATGCCATGCCGGATCTGCCAGAACAACCAACCGCCCACCAAAATTAAAGCGACCAGCACCACAACAATACAGAGGATTAGCTGGCTAAATGCATTGTCATATGCCGCTCCCGCCCGCTGATTACTGGTTTGCACTTGCTGATGATTTTGTGCAGCGGCTTGATCCAACAAGGTGGTGATCTTATCGCCCTGTTCGGTCAGGGCAACCATCAATTCCTGGGCTTTACTGTTTTGATATTTACGCGATAGTGTTATCACTTCATCGGAAGCGGCGAGATAACTGAGCAATAATTTTTCTGTCTGCGCATACGCCTTATTTTCTTCCGGTGTCAGTAAGGCTTTGTAGCTTTGTAAGCTCTGCTTGAGCTGCTGTTGTTTGGCTTGAATGCGTTCATCCAGCACTTTTTTCTCATCGCCATCGAATGACAGTGCATGTCGGTTAACCAGCAGACGCAGATCTAAAAATGCGGTGTTGATGTTTTTCAACTGTTCAATACCGGGAATGGTTTTGTCGCTCAGCGAGCGGATCTCGGTATTCAGTACCGACAATCGCCCCAGTGCAACACCACCGACAGCCAAACAACCCAAGAATGCGAGGCTGATAAGCAGGATCAATTTGGCTGATATTTTCATACAAAAACCTCGTTTCTTATCTTTATAAACACCAATCGCTGGTTGGAAAAAAAGCCAGCGTTGCCGCTGGCTGTAAAACTGTGCTCTGGGGTGAACACTAGACTTTTGCTTTGCGAACTTGTTTGTAGCGGTCGAACAACACGGCAGCCAGCAGGATCAGGCCACGAACCACATATTGTGCGAACGGAGAGATATTCAGCAGGTTCATGGCGTTTTCCATCAAACCTAAGATCAGCACACCGGCAATCACATAAGAGATCTTGCCGATACCACCCTTCATGGAAACCCCGCCCAATACGCAGGAGGAGATAACAATCAGCTCGAAACCGATGGAAGTCATTGGCTGACCAGAGGTCATACGAGACGCCAAAATGATGCCGGCCAGTGCCGAGATCAGACCGGTCATAGTGAAGATGATGATCTTGGTACGCACCACATTCACACCGGCCAGACGCGAGGCTTCTTCGTTACCGCCCATCGACAGCGTGTTGCGACCAAAGGTGGTTTTATTCAGTAGCAAACCAAAGATCACGAAGCAGACTGCGGTGATCCAAACTGGCGTTGGAATACCAAGCATCGCCGAGTTACCGATATCAAAGAAGCTCTCTTCCACGATACCGACCGCTTTACCATCAGAGATGATGTAACCCATACCGCGCGCCATCTGCATGGTGGCCAGCGTGGTGATCAGGGCGTTGATCTTGAACTTCGCTACCACGATGCCATTGATCAGACCGAACAGTGCGCCGACGCCTAAACCCGCCAGCACCCCCATAGTGATGCTTTCAGTGGCATTGATGGCGACCGCGCAGGTGACTCCGGAGCACGCTACGATGGAACCAACCGACATATCAAACTCGCCGGAGGCCAGACAGAACAGCATGCCACAGGCCACCATGCCTGACATCGACACTGCCAGACCCAGCCCTTTCATGTTGATCAAGCTGGCAAAGTTTGGGATCAACATACTGGCCAACAGGAACAGGATGGCGAAAATCACCAGCATGCCGTATTGATCCCAGATACGGGCGATTTGCAACCCTGAGCGACTTGTCTCTTTTTTTGCTGTTGTTTGTGCAGCAGTGGTTATTGCCATGGTAAAACTCCTCATTATCTCAAATCTGAAACCGGTTATTAACGAGCTGGCATCGCCAGATGCAGGGCTTTAATTTCATTGGCTTCGGTATGCAGCAACTCGCCGGATACCCGTCCTTCACGCATCACTATGATCCGGTCAGAAACGCCAAGCACCTCTGGCAACTCACTGGACACCACCACCACGGCGATACCCGATTTAGCCAGATCGTAGATCACGTTATAGATTTCATTTTTGGCACCGACGTCGATACCACGGGTCGGTTCGTCGAGCAGAATGACTTTCATGTCCTCCGACAACCAACGGCCCAAAATTGCTTTTTGCTGATTACCACCCGACAGATGCATGATGGCCTGATGCGGTGACGGCGTTTTCACCCGCATGTCGCGGATACGCAATTTGGCGTTTTCATCTTCCCATTGCTGATTGATGAGAAAGCCGCCACGCGCTTTATGCCGACGAGCACTGATGTTGATGTTTTCCTGCACCGAGTGGATCGGGATGATGCCCAGTGCTTTACGGTCTTCAGTGCAAAGCATGATGCCGCTATGAATTGCATCAATTGGGTTACGGATCGGCACTGGTTTGCCAAATACACAAATATCACCGGATGCCATTTTTTCCGCGCCGAAGATCAGTTTCAGCATTTCGCTGCGTCCAGCACCGACCAAACCGAAGATCCCGAGTATCTCACCCCGTTTCACATGGAAAGAGACCGGTGCTTTTAGGCCTGGCCCCATCAGATTGCTGACCTGCAGACCCATTTCGCCATGCGGACGAGGCTCATAGCCGTAGATATCGGTCAGATCACGGCCCACCATGGTTTTCACCAACAGGTCACGGTCGACTTCTTGCATTGACTCAAATGTGCGGACGAATTGTCCATCCTTGAAGACAGTAATGGCATCGCACAGTTCGAAGATTTCATCCATACGATGCGAGACGTACAGAATGACTTTCCCTTCATCCCGCAGTTGGCGGATGACACGGAATAACTGTTCAATTTCACGGGACGAAAGGCTACTGGTCGGTTCATCGAAGGCAATCACCCGCGCGTCGCGTGTCAGCGCTTTGGCGATTTCAACCATTTGCCATTGTCCGAGAGAGAGATATTTCAGCGGTGTTTCCGGTGAAACATCCATACCTAAACGAGCGAGCTGACGCGCAGCATCCTGATAAAGTTTTTCTTTATCAATGAAACCATGCTTAGTCGGCAGCTGCCCCAGATAAATGTTCTCTGCAATGGTCATTTCCGGCACCAAATGCAGTTCCTGATAAATGATGGCAATACCACTTTCCAGTGCGTCCACGGTGTTTTGGAACACAGTTTCTGTGCCACCTAATTTGATGACACCATTTGTCGGTGCCTGAAAACCACTGAGAATTTTCAGCAACGTAGATTTACCGGCACCGTTTTCACCCATCAGTGCATGCACGGTTCCTTCGCGGCAAGAGAAGGAAACATTCTGCAATGCTTTCACGCCGGGGAATTCTTTGCTGATGCCACAAAATTCCAGATAAGGGACTGACTGATTCATTTTTTCACTCCGCGCCCGGCATGGGCTTTCCCCCATGCCGGAGCATATTGATTCCGATTACAGACCTTTTTTCTTCAGCTCGACTTTGAAGTTGTCACGAGTGATCAACACCACGTCAGTCACTTCAGTGAATTTGGCTGGTTCAACACCGTTTACCACCCAGTCATTCAGCATCTGAATACTCTTGTAACCGTGAACGTCAGGGCTTGGCAGCAGAGAACCGAAGAAGCCAGTGGCTTTCGATTTCGACAGCTCATTCACCGCATCCACACCGTTGATACCGATACCCACCACGTTTTCAGCTTTGAAACCCTGACCTTCCGTTGCACGCACACCACCTAATACGGTGTTGTCGTTCATACCGACGATCAGCCAGTTTTTCACATCAGGATGCTGCACCAGCATGGAGTTGGCGGCATCCAGTGCACCTGGAATGTCGTTCGCTTTCGTTGGTACGCTGTAAATCTGTGCAGCTGGGAAACTGGCCGCTTTCAATGCGCTGATAGAACCTTCAACACGGCGACGTGCGGTGTCTAATTCATTGGCAGTAATGGCTAATACGCCGGTTTCTTTGACATCCCATTTACGGGCAGTCATTTCTTTGTACAGTTCCTGACCCTGGCGTTCACCAATTTTGGTTGCAGCCATCATCACCAACGGAACATCGGTCATTGGAGTGCCTTTGGCATTTACAAACTGGTCATCAACTGTGATGACTTTCAGATCCATGCTCTTTGCCTTCGCCATGATGGCCGGGCCTAATTTTGGATCTGGTGTGCAGATGACAAAACCTTTCGCACCGTTAGCGGCCAAGCTGTCAATCGCATTCAGCGTCTTCTCACCGTCTGGAACAGCAATCTTGATGACATCGAAATTCAGATCCTGACCAGCTTTGTCTGCAAAGGCCCATTCAGTCTGGAACCATGGCTCTTCTGGTTGCTTAACCAGATATCCCAACTTCAGCTTCTCTGCAGCAAAAGCAGAATTAGCTATACCAAGTGCTAAACCTGCAGTGATTAGATTTTTAACCATTTTATTCATGGTGTTGTCTCCAGCTGTTGTGTCGTTAAGTTCGATTATTTGATGCTTCAATTGAGTGTGTTGGCATCAACCTGAAAAACAGCAAGCTAAAACAGTTGTTTATCGACTTCGTTGATTGAACGCTATTAGTTGTAATCGTTTTTGATGTGGAATTTAGAGAGCTGGATCACGCAGAAAAATTGTAGCTATTTCGTCTATATCTTTAGCAATTTAGTCATATATCGAAATTTGAACTGCCTTCCACAAACCAATCAGACAGCAAATATGTCCATATTTTCAGCAGGCAATTACTAACTGCTCGTTGCCAACATCTCCTATGGTTTCCATCACAGTCATTCCATTCATTCTATTTTTTCAGGAGAACACCATGTCTGAGCACATCGTCATCGGTCTCGACTTCGGCAGCGACTCCGTGCGGGCATTAGCCGTGCGATGCCGGGACGGCGCCGAGCTGGCCACCCACGTGGTCTATTACCCACGCTGGAGCGAAGGCAAGTTTTGCGACGCGATCAATAATCAATTCCGCCACCACCCACTCGACTACATCGAATCGATGGAAAAAGCCGTGCAGCAGGTGGTTTCGTTATTAGAACCTGCGCAGCGCACTGCTATTCGCGGCATTGGTGTCGACACCACCGGCTCAACGCCAGCCCCTATTGATGCTGATGGGAATGTGCTGGCACTGCGTGATGAGTTTGCGAAAAATCCAAACGCCATGTTTGTATTGTGGAAAGACCACACCGCAATTGCCGAAGCGGAAGCTATTACCGCGTTATGCCATAGCGGTAAATTCACTGATTACAGTCGCTACATTGGTGGCATTTACTCTTCTGAATGGTTCTGGGCCAAAATTCTGCACGTTTCCCGCGCCGATTCTGCCGTGCGTGAAGCTGCCTGTAACTGGATCGAATTGTGTGACTGGGTGCCAGCACTATTAAGCGGCACACAAGCACCGAAAAATATCAAACGTGGTCGTTGCTCTGCCGGGCATAAATCATTATGGAACCCAGAATGGGGTGGTTTGCCTGCGGCAGATTTCCTGAATGCACTCGACCCGTTACTGACCAAAGATCTCGATTATCCACTGTTTTCTGAAACCTATACTGCCGATATTCCGGTAGGGAAAATCACCTCAGAATGGGCGGAACGCCTGCATCTGCCGGATGATGTGATGATTGCCGGTGGCGCGTTTGACTGCCATATGGGCGCTGTGGGTGCGGGTGCCAGCCTGAATACGCTGGTGAAAGTCATCGGTACATCGACGTGTGACATTTTGATTGCGGATCACGCCACCATCGGTCGCCGTGCGATTGCCGGTATTTGTGGTCAGGTTGATGGCAGTGTGGTACCCGGCATGATCGGTCTGGAAGCCGGACAATCCGCCTTCGGTGACATCTATGCGTGGTATCAGCGCCTGCTAAGCTGGCCGCTGGATCAGCTCACAAAAACCTATCCTGAGCTGAAAACCGCACTGGAAAATTACAAACAGCAGATGCTGGCCTCACTGACCCAATCATGGGACAAACAGGTCGATCTGGCTCATCTGCCAGTGGTGCTCGACTGGTTCAATGGCCGCCGTACGCCGAATGCCAACCAACGCCTGAAAGGCACGATCACTGGCCTCAATCTCGGTAGCGATGCCCCCGATTTATTCGGCGCACTGATTGCCTCTACCGCATTTGGCGCACGCAGCATCATGGAATGCATGACCAGCCAGGACGTGCCAGTCGAACAAGTGATGGCGTTAGGCGGTATTGCCCGTAAATCCCCTACCGTGATGCAAGTATGTGCTGATGTGATGAATCGCCCGATCCAAGTTGTTGCGTCTGATCAATGCTGTGCATTAGGTGCCGCAATTTTTGCTGCGGTCGCAGCGGATATTTACCCATCTATCAGTGCCGCACAAGACAACATGGCCAGCCCAGTAGAACGCACACACCAACCACAAGCTGACAAAGTGGCTGAATACGAAACGCTCTATCAACGCTATCTAAAATGGGGCGAAGCCGCTGAGCCACTTTACAACGAGGGGAAAACAGCATGAGTCTGCAACAACTCAAACAGCAAGTGCTGGAAGCCAATCTCGACCTGCCCCGTTACGATCTGGTGACTTTCACTTGGGGCAACGTCAGCGGCATCGATCGCGAACGTGGGTTAGTTGTCATCAAACCCAGTGGTGTCAGCTACGACCACATGAAATTGTCTGATTTAGTGGTGTTAGATCTCGATGGTAACCGCGTTGAGGGCGATCTGCGCCCTTCTTCTGATACGCCAACCCATCTGGTGATGTATCGCCGCTACCCTGAACTCGGTGGTGTGGTGCATACCCATTCCACCCATGCCACCGCTTGGGCGCAATCACGTCGTGCGATCCCGATTCAGGGCACCACGCAAGCTGATTATTTCCATGGCGATGTGCCTTGCACCCGCTTGTTATCTGCATCAGAAGTGCACGAAGACTATGAAGGTCTGACCGGACACCTGATTGTGGAGACGCTGCGCGATACGCCACCACTGACTATGCCCGGCATTCTGGTCGCCAATCATGGTCCATTTAGCTGGGGTAAAGATGCACATGATGCGGTGCACAACGCTGTCGTGCTGGAAGAAGTCGCGCGCATGGCGTGGATCACTCATCAGTTAAACCCGCAAGCTGCGGCGCTGCCCGATTACATGCTGGAAAAACACTACCAGCGCAAACACGGTAAAAATGCTTATTACGGTCAATCGACCACCAAATAATAGACGAGGAATAGATCATGGAATTTTTAAAACAGTTAGAAGTTTGGTTTGTCGTCGGTAGCCAACATTTGTATGGCCCAGAAACACTGAAACAAGTGGCTGATCATGCCCAAATCATTACCAATCAGCTGAACGAAAAAGCCGGCCTGCCGCTGAAAATTGTACTGAAACCAACCGGCACGACACTGGATGAAATCTCTGCCATTGCTCGCGATGCCAATCACACGCAACAGTGCGTGGGTGTGATGGTGTGGATGCACACCTTCTCGCCAGCCAAAATGTGGATCCCAGCGCTGACGCAACTGAACAAACCACTGCTGCAATTCCATACTCAGTTCAACAAAGATCTGCCATGGGGCGAGATCGACATGGATTTCATGAACCTGAACCAGACTGCACATGGTGGTCGCGAATTCGGTTTCATGGGTGCCCGCCTGCGTCTGCCTCGTACCGTTGTGGTTGGCTATTGGGAAGATAAGGCTGCACACGAAAAAATCGCCCGTTGGATGCGTATTTCCGCCGCTGTCTATGACAGCAAACAGATGAAAGTGGCTCGTTTCGGCGACAACATGCGCAATGTAGCTGTGACGGAAGGCGACAAAGTTGAAGCGCAAATTCAATTCGGTTATCAGGTGAATTACCACCCAGTCGGCGATCTGGTCAAAGTGATCAATGACGTCTCTGCTGGCGATATCAGTGCATTATTAGATGAGTATGAAACCATTTATACCCTGACTGATGCCGTGAAAGTCGGTGGCACTTATCGTGAATCACTGTATGAAGCCGCACGCCAGGAACTGGGCATGAAGAAATTTCTGCAACAAGGTAATTTCGGCGCGTTCACTACCACCTTTGAAGATCTGTATGGCATTCACCAGTTACCGGGCTTGGCTTGCCAACGTCTGATGCAACAAGGTTACGGTTTCGGTGGCGAAGGCGACTGGAAAACCGCCGCACTGCTCAGAACTTTAAAAGTAATGGGGCACGGTCTGCCAGGCGGCACGTCATTCATGGAGGACTACACCTACCATTTGGAAGACGGTAAAAATCTAGTGCTGGGCGCGCATATGCTGGAAGTTTGCCCGTCAATTGCCAGCAAAAAACCAGTGCTCGACGTGCAACACTTAGGCATCGGTAAAAAAGCACCGCCTGCACGTTTACTGTTCGCCGCCCCTGCCGGTAAAGCAGTTAACGCCAGCCTGATCGACATGGGTAATCGTTTCCGTCTAGTCGTCAACAATCTGGATGTGGTTGATCTACCTCACGCACTGCCAAAACTGCCGGTTGCTTGCGCATTGTGGGAACCAAAACCAAATCTGGAAGTTGGCGCAGAAGCGTGGATCTTAGCAGGTGCGGCACACCACTCCGTGTTCAGTCAGGCGGTGGATGCCGAATATCTGCGTATCTACGCTGAGATGGCTGGTATTGAATTCCTGCTGATTGATGAAAACACCACAATCCCTGAATTGAAGAAAGAAATTCTCTGGAATGAGGTCTATTACAAACTTTGTAAATAAATTTAACACCCCCGTTACCTAACGGGGGTATAACTTCTGTATAAACCTCGACATATACCCAAAGTAATTGGCGTTGCAGCAAGGCGACAAGAGAATGAATCCCCATGAGCATAGATAGACTATGTGATTGGGGTGAGAGAACGCCGTCAACGCAGCTGCAACTTCAAGTACGAAGGGTATGGCCTTTCAGAGCGACAAGGAGCTATCGTGAGCAGTTTGTTACAACAATTACGTGCCGTTACTACGGTCGTCGCCGACACAGGCGAGTTACCCGCCATTAAATTGTATTCACCGGAAGATGCGACCACCAATCCATCACTGATTTTAAAAGCCGTTGCCAGCCCGGAATATGCGCCACTGCTGGAAAGCGTGATTGCACAGGCTAAACCACTGTCGGCTGATGTCGCCGTGCAAGTCGAAGAAGCGGCCGACCGCCTGATTGTGGCGATTGGCTGTGAAGTGCTCAAACATGTGCCGGGCCGTATCTCGACCGAAGTCGATGCCCGCCTGTCATTTGATACCGCCGCCACTATCGATAAAGCCCGAAAACTGATTGGCTTGTATGAGTATCAGGGCATTCCGCGTTCGCGGGTGCTGATTAAGATTGCTTCCACATGGGAAGGCATTCGTGCCGCGGAACAGCTCGAAAAAGAGGGTATTAACTGCAACCTGACGCTGTTGTTTAGTTTCGCCCAAGCCCGTGCCTGTGCCGAAGCCGGTGCGTATCTGATTTCGCCATTCGTGGGTCGCATTTTGGATTGGTACAAAGCCAAAACCGGTCAAACCTACACGGCGGAAACTGACCCGGGTGTGCTATCGGTGCGCGCCATTTATCAGTATTACAAGCAGCACGGCTACGACACCGTGGTGATGGGTGCCAGCTTCCGTAACCTCGATGAAGTATTGGCGCTGTCGGGTTGTGACCGTCTGACCATCAGCCCGAACCTGTTGCAGGAATTGGAAGAAACTTCCGGTGAGTTGGTGCGTCATTTAGCTGATGACGGCGTGCGTTTAGCCCGCCCTGCTGCCCTGACCGAAGCGCAGTTCCGCTGGCAGCACAATGACGATGCCATGGCGACCGAGAAGTTAGCCGAAGGTATTCGTAACTTCGCCATTGACCAGGTGAAGTTAGAGCAGTTGCTGGCGACGCGATTGGCTTGATAGTGTTTGGGGTAGTAGCTCGGAACAATATCCCTGTCTACTGACACGTCGTGAACCCATCCATGGGGACTCCGCCGCGCCATCCTTGGCGCGGAGGGTCATTCGACAGGGATATCATTCCTCGTTGGCAATTTGTGCTATGTCTGCCCCCATTCTCCCAATCCAATCGGTATTCCTACTTAATTTGTAATTTCTTAGATTGCTAACTGGAGTTTTCTAGATGAGTTTAGACCCCAAAACCCTCGCGAACGCCGTGCGTATGCTGAGTGTCGATGCTGTGCAACAAGCCAACTCCGGCCACCCCGGTGCCCCAATGGGTATGGCCGATATCGCTGAAACGTTGTGGCGTCACCATTTAAAACACAACCCGACCGACCCAACGTGGATAAACCGTGACCGCTTTGTACTCTCCAACGGTCACGGTTCGATGTTGCTCTATTCCTTGTTGCATCTCACTGGTTATGACCTGCCTTTATCTGAGCTGAAGCAGTTCCGCCAACTGCATAGCAAGACACCAGGCCATCCGGAATACGGTTATGCACCAGGTGTGGAAACCACCACCGGCCCCTTAGGTCAGGGCATTGCCAATGCAGTCGGTATGGCATTAGCTGAGAAAACCTTAGCGGCACAGTTTAATAAACCGGGGCATGACATTGTTGACCACTACACCTACGCCTTTATGGGCGATGGCTGTCTGATGGAAGGTATTTCGCATGAAGTCTGTTCGCTGGCCGGCACTTTAGAACTCGGTAAGCTGATTGCGTTTTGGGATGACAATGGCATCTCGATTGATGGTCATGTCGATGGCTGGTTTACTGATGATACCCCAGCCCGTTTCCGTGCTTATGGCTGGCAGGTGATTGACTCCGTCGATGGTCATGACCCACGCGCGTTAGATGCGGCGATTCGGGAAGCTAAAGCTAACACCACCCAGCCTACGCTGATTTGCTGTAAAACCATCATCGGTTACGGCTCACCGAATAAATCCGGCAGTCATGATTGTCATGGCGCACCGTTGGGTAAAGATGAAGTCACTAAAGTGCGTGAGTTCCTGAACTGGCCCCATGCACCGTTTGAAATTCCACAAGACATTTACCAAGCCTGGGATGCAAAAGCTAAAGGTCAACAGGTTCAACAAGAATGGAACAAACAGTTCGCCGCTTATCAGGAAGTTTTTCCACAAGAAGCGGCCGAGCTGTTACGCCGAAGCGCCGGTACGTTAACTGCCGATTGGGCAGATAAAGCCAATGCATACATCGCTGACCTGCAAGCCAACCCCGCCAACATCGCTTCCCGTCAGGCCAGCCAGAAAGCCCTTAACGAATACGCAAAAATTTTACCTGAGCTGTTAGGCGGCTCGGCGGATTTAGCGCCATCCAACCTGACCCGTCACACCAGTGCATTAGATGTCAGTGCCGAAACCCCACAAGGCAACTACATGCACTACGGTGTTCGTGAGTTTGGTATGTCGGCGATTATGAACGGTGTCACCCTGCACGGTGGTTTTATCCCATACGGCGGCACCTTCCTGATGTTTATGGAATACGCCCGTAACGCCGTGCGCATGGCGGCACTGATGAAGCAACGCTCTATCTTCGTTTACACCCATGATTCCATCGGCTTAGGCGAAGACGGCCCAACCCACCAGCCCGTCGAACAACTCGCCTCACTGAGACTGACACCGAACATGGAGACCTGGCGCCCATGCGACCAGGTAGAATCGGCAGTGAGCTGGAAATCGGCGATTGAACGTCAGAATGGCCCGAGTGCCCTGATATTCTCTCGCCAAAACCTGACGCAGCAGCCACGCAACAGCCAACAAGTCAGTGATATCGAGAAAGGCGGTTACATCCTGAAGGATTGCGACGGCACACCGGAACTTATCATCATGGCGACCGGTTCCGAGGTGAGTTTGGCGGTGAACGCCGCCAACACATTAACCGCGGAAGGCAAGAAAGTCAGAGTCGTTTCACTGCCGTGCACCGAGCGTTTTGATAAACAAGCGGCGGAGTACAAAGAGCGGGTGTTACCGAAAGCCGTGCGTGCCCGCTTGGCCATTGAAGCGAGTATTGCCGACTACTGGCAACGCTACACCGGCCTTGATGGTGAAGTGATTGGCATGACCAGCTTTGGTGAATCCGCCCCAGCGGATCAGCTGTTTAAACTGTTTGGGTTTAGTGACGAGAATGTGCTGGCGAAAGCGCGAGCGTTGCTGGCTTAATCCATCCCACCATCTCGTTTTCCTCATAAAACAAAGCCACCGAAATCTGGTGGCTTTACTCTTTTCTACGCGCACATCCCGAATTAAAGACTACCCACCACTCCACAATAAAATCACCAGTAATTGCGGTGAAATAATACGCAGGAACATCACCATCGGGTAAACCGTGGCATACGATAATGCGGCGGCATCGCTGGTCGGATGCATCGCATTAGCAAACGCCAAAGCCGGTGGATCCGTCATTGAGCCCGCTAACAAACCGCACAGCGATAAATAATTCATTTTCCCGAATATTCGCGCCAGCAATCCAACCACCAGCAAAGGCAACAGCGTGATCACCGCACCACACGCCATCCAGAGCAAACCATCGCCATCCACCAGCGTAGAGACAAACTCACCGCCAGATTTAAGGCCCACGACAGAAAGGAACAACACAATTCCAATCTCGCGCAGTGCCAAGTTAGCACTCGGCGGCATAAACCAATACAACTTACCAATACTGCCAATACGCGAGAGCACCAACGCAACCACCAATGGCCCACCCGCTAGCCCCAGTTTTAGCGCAGCAGAAAATCCCGGAATATAAAAAGGGATCGACCCTACGATCACGCCTAAACCAATCCCCAAAAACACCGGCAGCATTTGTACTTGCTGCAATTTATGCTGCGCATTCCCCACCAACCCTGCGACCGATTCAATTGATTCAGGCCGCCCAACCAAATTCAGAATATCCCCAAACTGTAAGCTGGAAGCACTTCCCGGTACCAGCTCAATCCCGGCACGGTTTAAACGCGAGACGACAACATCAAACTTACTCTTCAGTTCCAGATCACCCAGCGTTTTACCCAGCACTTTTTCATTAGTGACTACAACCCGCTCAACACGCAGTTCCGTTCCTTGTGTCGATAATGACGCAGCAACTTCTTCCCCTATCACCAGGCGCACTTTTCTCAGTGATTTTTTATCGCCGACCAGATGCAATAGATCTCCCAACTGCACCACGGTATCAGGCTTTGGCACCATCAATTCATCGCCACGTTTCAGGCGGGAACAAACCACCTCGCCCTCCTCCAGATCAGGGATCTCCTGCAACATCAGCCCATTCAGATTACTGTTACGTACCTCCACATTCATAGTCTGGAGGTTGCCATGCCCTAAACCCGACTGTTGCTGATAAAGCCGGGCTTCACTATCGACATTGATGCGAAAGACGAAGCGGATCAACCACATCGACAACAAAATACCGCAAATGCCGAACGGATAAGCCACCGCATAACTCAGCGTCATGACATTGGCATCAGCACCCAACTCGGTCAGCATGAGTTGCCCCGCCCCCAGTGAAGGCGTGTTGGTGACAGCTCCGGAATATGTCCCCAAAATCACCGGTAGTGGAATACCCCAAACCTTGTGCAAGATCACGGCAACAATGCAGCCTAATATCACCAGCAGAGCAGCAAACGCATTGAGCTTTAAACCTGACGTACGCAAAGATGCAAAAAAGCCGGGGCCGACCTGTATACCAATGGTATAAACAAACAAGATAAGACCAAATTCTCTTATAAACTCAAGTGTATGAAGGTTCACCACCACACCATACTGCTTGGCAAAATGGCCGACGGCAATGCCACCAAATAACACACCGCCGATTCCCAACCCGACACCATAAACCCGCCAGTTTCCAATCCATAAACCGACTATGGCGACCACTGATAAAATACAGATAGCTAACGCTATTTCGCTCATGCTAAAGGTCCCTTGATATCTTCAATTTCCCTTCGATCCCGGAACATCACTTCCAGCCAGAATCTTTCCCACATCATTATCAATACGTTAATGTTAGAAACGATCCTGTGTGCCATTTGGCAAAATCAGTAAATTTCCTTAGAAATGGGATGGGTATCGCCAAAAGAGTTCTAAACTTAAGGTTAAAGAAAATGTACCCATCCACCACAAGAGGGTTTACATGATGAGATCAATAACATGGATCCTATTAAGCAGCCTGCTGGCAACCTCTGTGGTGCAAGCCAACGACAGTTTTAATGCTGAGCTCAGTCATTTTGCCGGCCATACCGCTTTAGCGAGTGCGTCAACCATAGTGGTGGATAAATACTGGCCCGAGGTTCAGGAACCAGCATGGGTCGGTTTCGCTGTCAGCAGCTCAGTTGCCATTGCTGGTGAAATTTACGATTCGACAAACGGACATAATTTTTCATTATTAGATGCTGCTGTTGGTACGTTGGGGGCTGCTGTTGGTTCATACGCCACTGATCAGTGGTATATCGCGCCCAAAATGAACTCTAAGAATGGCGAGAAAACTTATGGTATGGTGGTGGTCTATCGTTTTTGAGTAAAACAAAAGATGGTGGCAGCGTCGCAATAAATATGGGTGAACCAAATCATCACGAGCAATTAGAGCTGTTTCCTATCCCCAGCCCTTGTATCGGTTATTGTGAAACTGATAACAAGGGTTACTGTTTGGGGTGTTTTCGTTCGCGTGAAGAACGCTTTCAATGGCTAAAATATAACCCCACACAACAGCGTGAGGTTATCCGTCTTTGTCGCCAGCGCAAATACCGTCGTCTATTGGCAACTAAGCATGAAACGGCAGCGCCAGCACCAGATGAAATGCCAACACTGCCATTATTTGACGATGAATAGTCTCAACTTCGACGCTTTATACCGTACTGGCGTGTTCAGTGTTTAGCTCATAAGCGCGGCTAATCGCCGCTAGCCGCTGGCAAATCGCATCAAAGCCTGGTCGCAACTGATTTTCTTCGCGAACACAGGCCGACATTAAGTCGCTGAGTTGATAAAGCGCATGTTGCGTCAGCTCAGATACTAAGCAGCGCTCAATCAGCTCTTCTAATATGCAACCAAAAGCTCTGACTTCTAGTTTTTGTAAGCCATCGGCGAGTGCTCGATCATCGGTAGCATAAAATGATGCAGCACCAAAATCACCGAGCAAGGTTCGCCCTTCGCCACAACACAGTATATTATGCCCGTAGAGATCGCCGTGCATGATCCCTTGCTGATGCAAGTGCTGCGCAACTGCCACAATGCTCTGAGCAATGCGTAATACAACCGGCAACTCAAAACGGGTCTCGGCTGGGTAAATATCGCGGGTGCAGGAATCTAAACTCGGTGGACCAGCAAGATTACTAAATTCTGCCTCGATCAATTCCATGACCAAGCCATTTACACCTGATGGATGTGCTGTTACTCGGCCAAGCACATTGATCAAATTAGGATGCTCTCCGGCACTGACTGAAGCTGCCATTTCACACTGCGGTAAACCGTCACTGGTCACATCGCCTTTGAACAACTTTACCGCAACATGGGTAGACTCTTCGTCAGCATAACCATACTTCGCCCGGTGAATGACACCCGACGCCCCTTCCCCCAATAACTGGTCAAGTTCCAGACTATCCCAATGAATATCATCAAGGGTGGAATCGGCCAACGCTCCCTCTTCCAACGCCGCACTGAAAGGATTACCGGAATACGCCAGCCAGGATAAACGAGGCAATGCAAGCAGCCATGTTGGAAAAGCATGCAACTGATTGGCGGCAATGCGGATCAATTCCAGCCGCTGACAATTAGCCAATGTCTCCGGCAATGCTTGCAGTCTATTTCCTGCCAGCATCAATTTTTGTAGATAACGACAATCTCCAATCTCTGGAGGTAATTGCTCAATCTCATTATCGGTCAGCGTTAACCAACGCAACTTTGCAGGCAGTGATATTGCCGGAACGTGGCAAATTTTATTCGCCTTGAAACCAATCATACTCAGCGATGGGCAACGCCCCAGAACAGCCGGCAATTCTGTAAACTGATTCTGCGAACAGAAAATGACTTTCAGCTTGGTGAGCTTAACGAGCTCATCCGGTAATGCAGAGAGTTGATTCCCAGACAGATCGAGTATTTCCAACGAGTCTGATAATGAGAAAATTTCTCGAGGGAACTCTGTTAAACCGCAGCAGAGTGTTAGGCGGCGAATGCCATGTAACTCACCAGCCCGTAATTGTTCAAGTGTATGCATCATCAACTCAATAAAAAGAAACCCACATTTCGTGGGTATCTGATACAGCCTATAAAATCGACCTAATTATAACATGAGTATCTTATACCTTCTCTGCCGTCTTGATGCGTACTACCAGTGCACTACCACTGCTGAGCGACTTTCATCAGTTTCCCGTTCAGCTTAAAGGCTGGGTGTTGAGCAGCAAGTAACAATCTCCTGCTTTAAAAAGAGTGATATGGACTGTATTGCTCGCATTTCTCTGTCATAAATGACCTTTTTGTCATTTTTTTGTCATAAAAACTTAATTTTGTATACTACGTCACAGGAATAAAAGCTCCGAACTATGACTTCTTAGCATAAGCTGAGCGTGTTTTTACAGCCTGCACAGAAGGGAGCTAGTAATACCTTCAAAGCTGTTTCTCCCGTAGGGTGTGGTTGCGCCGCGACCATGTATTTCGTTCACTCTCCATCCAGAAAATTAGATGAATTTTATAAACTTAACCTTACGACAGGCTGTGTCATATTCTCGTGTGCAAGTATTTTTGAGCTGGAACTCAGCAATTTTGTTTCTGCTGGGCTTGCTGATCAATACTTCTCTTGGCTACGAATTGCGGGTGCTCGATGCAATAGGCTTCTTTTGCTTTTTGTGTTTACTGGAACGACTGTCCTGGCGAGCATTCAAATACACACTGATTGTTTGTGCTCTGCTGGCTGCCTGCTATTTCCCGTTTGGCCGTACTTACGGAGCCCCGAATTTCAATAGTATTCTTTCGCTTTATTCTTCCAATCCGGAAGAAGCTGGCGAAATGCTGCGGGTTTTCCCTGTTTGGTACTATCTGGTTTCCTTGAGCATTCTTGGGATTGCCTGGCTGGTGCTACAAAGTCCTGCCCGGATCTTCCCGCGTTGGTCGGGTCATCATTCTTCGTTGCTAGCGGTATTTTTGGCCATTTCGCTAGTAGCCCCACTGAACGTTTTCTATACCAAAGGCACGTTTTCTTTGCTGAATATCAGCTATCCGGTATTCCATTTCGTAAAAGATATCACCCTGATTAATATGACCGTGAATGCCGAACACCAGCGTATGCAGGAACTGGCTACTTTACAGGATAACTGGCATGTAATTGCCGCAAAACCTAGGCATCAGGTGTATGTAGTGGTGATCGGCGAGAGTGTTCGACGTGATGCCTTGGGCGCATTTGGTGGCCATTGGGCTAACACGCCATTCATGAGCAGTATGAATGGCGTACTGTTCCAGAATTATCTATCTGCAGCTTCATCAACCCAGCAATCGTTGGGGTTGACGCTGACGTTGGTTGGTAAGGATCAGCAGCCACAATATCAGAACAACATAGTGACACTGGCAAAACGCGCTGGATTTCACACCTACTGGTTCTCTAACCAAGGTCAGCTAGGCCATTACGATACTGCTATCGCCAGCATCGCCAAGCGGGCTGATAACATTCAGTTTTTGAAAAACGGTAATTTTATTTCACAGGATACGCAAGACACAGACCTTTTGAAATTTACCAATGGTGCGCTGAACGATAACACCGAAGCACCGAAACTGATTGTTTACCATCTGATGGGATCTCATCCGAAAGCCTGTGAACGCACTCGTCATAAGTATGAGACGTTTGTGAATAACAAGGAAATATCCTGCTATCTGTATAGCATCACTCAAACTGACAGCTTCCTGTCCTCGCTGAACAAGCAGTTGCAAAACAGTGGCAAGAAATTTTCAATGATCTACTTTTCCGATCATGGCTTATCCTTCAAGGAACGTGGCTCCAAATCAGAATACTTGTCACACAACGATCAATTCCAGCAAAACTATCAAGTACCAATGTTGATTACCTCCAGTGGAGAAACTCGCCACCGCAAGATCAAGGCAGTTCGTTCTGCTAACGATTTCATGTCATTGTTTGCAGAATGGAGCGGGATCCGTAGTCAGGAAGTGGTGCCTAAATATCGCTTCATCTCGGAACAACCGGCTCCGCAGGTCTATGTCACCGACTTTTCTCTAAGTAAAGTGAATTACGACAAGCTACCGCAGGATCCTTTTGTTTCTCACTCCAAAATCCCGTCACGCACGGCACTGCGTTAAACTAACTATATTCACAGTCAATCAGAAACAAAAAAGCCCCTAAATTTAGGGGCTTATATTCAATCGATAGATGCCTGTAGACATCAGGAAACAGGGTTTTACTATTCCCACTCGATCGTTGCTGGCGGCTTACCTGAAATATCGTAAACCACGCGGCTGATGCCGTTAACTTCGTTGATGATCCGGTTTGATACATGACCCAAGAAGTCATAAGGCAAGTGAGCCCAATGTGCAGTCATGAAGTCGATGGTTTCTACTGCACGCAGTGAAACAACCCAGTCATATTTACGGCCATCGCCCATAACACCGACGGAGCGAACCGGCAGGAATACGGTGAACGCCTGGCTGACCTTGTGATACAGCTCAGCTTTGTGCAGTTCTTCGATGAAGATAGCATCGGCACGACGCAGTAAGTCGCAATACTCTTTCTTCACTTCACCCAGCACACGAACACCTAAGCCTGGGCCTGGGAACGGATGACGGTACAGCATGTTGTACGGCAGACCCAGTTCCAAACCAACACGGCGAACTTCATCTTTAAACAGTTCACGCAGTGGTTCAACCAAGCCCATTTTCATATCGTCAGGCAGACCGCCTACGTTATGGTGTGATTTGATCACATGTGCTTTGCCGGTTTTAGAAGCGGCCGATTCAATCACGTCAGGGTAGATAGTGCCCTGAGCTAACCATTTGGCGTTTTTCAGTTTTTTCGATTCATCATCGAACACTTCAACAAACACACGACCGATTGCTTTACGTTTCAACTCAGGGTCAGCAATGCCTTTCAGCGCAGACAGGAAACGATCTTCCGCATCCACCTTGATAATGTTCAGCCCAAAATGATCGCCGAACATTTCCATAACTTGCTGGCCTTCATGCAGACGCAACAGACCGTTATCGACGAAGACGCAAGTCAGTTTCTTACCAATCGCACGATGGATCAGCATCGCTACAACCGATGAATCCACACCACCTGACAGGCCAAGGATCACTTCATCGTCACCAACCTGTTCTTTGATACGAGCAATCGCATCTTCGATGATGGTTGCTGGTGTCCATAAAGCATCACACTTACAAACTTCTTTCACAAAACGCTCCAGCATACGGGCGCCTTGTTTGGTGTGCGTCACTTCAGGGTGAAATTGCACGCCATAGAAGCGTTTTGCTTCATTCGCCATCGCGGCATGCGGGCAAGTTGGTGTCGCAGCAATGGTTTCAAAATCTGCAGGAATGGTGGCAACCTTGTCGCCATGACTCATCCACACATCCAGTTCAGGACGGCCATTTTCTGCAATCGCATCTTCGATGTTGTGGAACAGCTCGCTGTCTTTTACCAGCTGCACTTTCGCGTAACCAAACTCACGTTTGTCTGAGCTTTCTACACTGCCGCCCAGCTGTTCAGCCATGGTCTGCATGCCATAGCACACGCCCAAAACAGGAACGCCAGCGTTAAACACATATTCCGGTGCGCGCGGGCTGTCAGTTTCAGTGACTGACTCCGGGCCGCCAGACAGAATGATCCCGTTCGGTTTGAATTCGCGGATCTGTTCTTCAGTAACATCCCAAGCCCACAATTCACAATACACACCGATTTCACGCACACGACGTGCAATCAGCTGAGTATATTGCGAACCGAAGTCCAGGATCAGAATACGGTGTTCATGAATATTTTTGCTCATGGTCGTCCTAATCATCATTAAGGAGAGGCCAATACAAGAATCAACCAGATCTTGTATGAAATAAATCAGGGCGCTATGCGCCCTGTCTGTCAATTTAGCCCATGCGATAGTTCGGGGCTTCTTTCGTAATCGTCACATCGTGGACGTGGGATTCCTGGATCCCTGCACCACTGATCTTCACGAATTCTGCCTTAGTACGCAAGTCTTCTATTGTAGCACTACCAGTGAGGCCCATGGCAGAGCGTAAACCACCCATTTGTTGATGGATGATCTCTTTTAACCAGCCTTTGTAAGGAACACGGCCTTCGATACCTTCCGGAACCAGCTTGTCTGCTGCATTGTCTGACTGGAAATAACGGTCAGAAGAACCTTTAGACATCGCACCTAATGAACCCATACCACGGTAAGATTTAAATGAACGGCCTTGGTACAGTTCAATTTCGCCTGGAGACTCTTCAGTACCCGCAAACATAGAACCAACCATCACCAGACTAGCACCCGCCGCGATAGATTTCGCGATGTCGCCAGAGAAGCGGATACCACCGTCAGCGATAACAGGAATACCTGAGCCTTCCAATGCGCCAGCGGCATCAGAGATAGCTGTGATTTGTGGCACACCACAACCGGTGACGATACGGGTCGTACAGATAGAGCCTGGGCCGATACCGACTTTAACAGCACTAACGCCCGCTTCAACCAGTGCTTCTGCACCTTTCGCAGTCGCCACGTTACCACCGACGATCTGCAGGTTTGGATATTCTTTACGTGTGTCGCGAATACGATCCAGTACGCCTTGTGAATGACCATGTGAAGAGTCAATCAGCAGCACGTCAACACCTGCAGCAACCAGCGCAGCAACACGTTCTTCGTTACCTGCACCCGCACCAACAGCGGCACCAACACGTAAACGACCCATCGCGTCTTTACACGCGTTCGGTTTGCTTTCTGCTTTCTGGAAATCTTTAACCGTGATCATACCGGTCAGTTTGAAATCGTCGTTAACGATCAGCACTTTCTCGATGCGGTGTTTTTGCATCAAAGCCTGAACCACTTCACGTGATGCATTTTCATGCACAGTAACCAGACGCGCTTTCGGCGTCATGACTTCATGCACCAACATATTCAGGTCGGTCACAAAACGCACGTCACGGCCCGTGATGATACCCATCAGTGAACCGTCAGTGTCTACAACTGGGAAGCCACCAAAACCGCTCATGAAGGTCAGCTCTTTGATCTGAGCAATCGTCATGTCTGGGCGAACAGTTACCGGATCAGTCACGATGCCACTTTCGAACTTTTTAACGCGACGAACTTTGTCCGCCTGCTGTTCGATAGACATGTTTTTGTGGATGAAACCGAGACCACCTTCCTGAGCCAGCGCAATCGCTAAACGAGCACCGGTTACGGTATCCATTGCAGCGGAAGCCATAGGAATATTCAGCACGATATCTTTTGTCAGATGAGTGCGCAGATCTGCGGTATTAGGAAGAACGATTGAATGAGCAGGGACTAACAGAACGTCGTCAAAAGTCAGTGCTTCTTTGGCTATGCGTAACATGGCAACATCTCACCGTTAATGTATGAAAGGGGGTGGGTAAAATATTGCAGCGAGATTTTAGGCACTTCATAGGGGTTGGTAAAGCATTTTTGCGTTTTAAATCACATTTTTTTTCGCGAAGCATGCAGGTCATTGTTATTATTAGCGCCTGTTCCAGCAAATCAAGAGCGAAACTGTGGCTATAGCACAACCTATTATTTACACCGTCAGTCGGCTGAATACTGTTGTTCGTCTCTTATTGGAACAGGAAATGGGGCTCGTTTGGCTGACAGCGGAAATCTCTAATCTGGTACAGCACAGCTCCGGTCATTGGTACTTCACGCTAAAAGATTCGCAGGCACAAGTCAAAGCGGCCATGTTCAAAGGGCAAAACCGGCGTGTTAGTTTTCGACCGCAAAATGGCCAGCAGATCCTCGTGCAAGGGCAACTCTCTTTGTATGAAGCCCGGGGCGATTACCAGCTGATTGTCGAAAAAATGCAACCTGCCGGTGATGGGCTGTTACAAATGAAGCTGGAAGCCTTAAAAGCCCAGTTGACAGCGGAAGGATTATTCGCGCCAAGCCGTAAACGCCCCCTCCCTGCGCAACCCAAACAGATCGGTATTATCACCTCCCCAACCGGCGCGGCTGTTCACGATATGTTGACGATACTAGCCCGACGCGATCCATCCTTACCGGTGATTTTATATCCCAGCGCTGTACAGGGTGAAAGTGCGGCTCCGGCACTGCTGGCTGCGTTAGAAACAGCTTGGCGACGCGATGAATGCGATGTATTAATCATCGGTCGCGGAGGTGGATCACTGGAAGATCTCTGGTGTTTTAACGATGAGCGTGTAGTACGCGCAATAGCCAGCAGCCCGATCCCTATTGTCAGTGCGGTCGGCCATGAAACGGATGTGACGCTGGCTGATTTTGCCGCCGACCTCCGCGCCCCAACGCCATCCGCCGCCGCTGAGTTGGTCAGCCAAGATCAACAGCAACAACTGCATCGTTTAGCACAATTGATACAGCGTCTGAAACAAGCGATCTTGTTGCAGCAACAACGCGGTGTATTGCGTTGGCAGCAGCAACACTCGCGATTGGCAGCACAAAACCCGCAATATCAATTACAACAAAAAATACAGCGGCAAGATGAATTGCAATGGCGTTTAGAACGCGCAATCAAACAACAACTCGATAACGCATCACGCCATTACGCAGAACAAACCCAGCGCTTGCAGCAAGCATCACCAGCGCGACATTTATCAACGCTGAAGCAGCAACATGAATTTCTTCAGCAACGTTTGCTCAAAGCGATACAAAATCGGCAACAAGCTCACCAACAACAACTGGCACAGTTAAGTGGGCAGCTACAGGCATTGAGTCCGCTGCAAGTGTTAGCCCGGGGTTATTCAGTGACGACTAAACTGAATGGTGAATTGATCCGGGATTACACACAGGTCACAGCCGGTGAACCACTCAAGATCAGATTGAACAAAGGTGAGTTATTGGTAACAACGAAAGAAGTGATCTGTCCGTCCTGAAATCAAGACGGACAACTGTGCAAACAGTGTATTCAGGCCAGCACAGGAAACATGTGCTTGATCCCTGCAACCATGATTTCGATCCCCAAAGACATCATGATCAGCCCCATAATACGCGTCACCACGTTGATCCCTGTGCGCCCCATCAGACGGAATAACAGGGGTGCTGCACGGAAAATCAGCCAGGAAGCAAAACAGAACAATACAACCACCAGACTCATCCCCATCAACTGTTGTGCCGAATTAAACTGAGAGGAATAGACAATAGTAGAGCTGATTGCGCCTGGGCCTGCCATTAACGGCAATGCCAGTGGCACCACTGCAATCGATTCTTTGGCCAGCGTATCTCCTTTTTCTTCTTTGTTATGCCGCACTTCACCTAATTTACCCTGCAACATTGACCAGGCGATTAACACAATCAAAGAACCACCAGCGATACGGAAAGAGGCGATCGATATGCCAAACAGATCCAAAATCACCTGTCCAAAAAACATCGAGACCCAGAGAATGACCATCACCGCAAAATTAGCGGTGGTATTCGTCCGTAAGCGCTCCTGTGGTGTTTGTTGACTGGTCAGGCTCACGAATACAGGCAGCAATCCCAGTGGGTTAATAATGGCGGTAAGACCAATAAAAAACTTCAGATAAACAGAAAAAGAGAGATGATCCATAGTGCGATATGAGCCTGAATATAGATGAAACAAGTATGTCAGAAAACTGTGGTTAGCGTAGCGAAAACGGCAATTCACTACTAGCGATATTAATTTATAGACCAAAAGATACGGATTAGTTTTTTTTATCCGAACAAGAGAAATTGTCGTAAGTAAAACAACCGGTATCATTCCTAACAAAATGCTGGTCTGTCCATAAAATGACTCCATTTAAAACAAGATTAAATTCTGAAGAATGCATTATCCGCATTCCTGCTAAAGAAAAGGATGGTCGAACCAATTAGTGAGGTAATAGCCATGTCTGGCGCGGTAATTGTGATATTTTAGTTACGAAAATGTCACAAACATTCAATTTCAATTCGCTTTTTTTAATATGGCCACACCGGTAACAATACTTACTTAAGGCAATAACAATACTTACTTAAGTCAACGAGAGAATTAATACATAATTTGCATCGCTTGCTTACACTATTGATGCAGATCAAGTTTTTACACATTACCTACTTCTATAATCAAGCTCGAAAACTGTTTACTAAGTCACACTATGAATTGAGCTGCTATAGTGTTGTACGTGCCTTAATAAACCGTTTTTATAAACTCACTAGGAGATTCACATATGCCAGTAACCAACGTTGCTGAATTGGATGAACTGATTGCTCGCGTCAAAAAAGCTCAACGCGAATTTGCAACATTCAGCCAAGAACAGGTTGATAAAATCTTCCGTGCTGCTGCTCTGGCAGCAAATAATGCTCGTATTCCTTTGGCTCAGATGGCTGCTGCTGAATCAGGTATGGGTATCGTTGAAGACAAAGTGACTAAAAACCACTTTGCGTCCGAGTACATCTACAACAAATACAAAGACGAAAAAACCTGTGGCATTCTGGAAGAAGACAAAACTTTCGGCACTATCACCATTGCTGAACCAATCGGCATCATCTGTGGTATCGTTCCAACTACCAACCCGACTTCTACTGCAATCTTCAAATCTCTGATTGCGTTGAAAACTCGTAACGGTATCGTTTTCTCTCCGCACCCACGTGCTAAAAACTCAACTGCTGCTGCTGCTCGTATCGTTCTGGAAGCTGCTGTTGCTGCTGGTGCACCTGCTGACATCGTTGGCTGGATCGACACCCCATCAGTAGAAATGTCTAACTACCTGATGAAACACAACGACATCAACCTGATCCTGGCTACTGGTGGCCCAGCGATGGTTAAAGCGGCTTACTCTTCTGGTAAACCAGCTATCGGTGTAGGCGCAGGTAACACTCCAGTTGTTATCGACGAAACTGCAGACATCAAACGTGCTGTAGCTTCTATCCTGTTGTCTAAAACTTTCGACAACGGTGTTGTTTGTGCTTCTGAACAGGCTGTTATCGTAGTTGATTCAGTATACGACGCAGTAAAAGAACGTTTCGCTTCTCACGGCGGCTACATCCTGAATAAAGATGAAGCAGACAAAGTTCGTAAAGTTCTGCTGATCAACGGTGCTCTGAACGCAGCAATCGTAGGTCAGCCTGCGACCAAAATCGCTGAACTGGCTGGTATCAAAGTTCCTTCTGACACCAAGATCCTGATCGGTGAAGGCGCTAAAATCTGCCACGAAGAAGAATTCGCTCACGAAAAACTGTCTCCATCACTGGGTATGTTCCGCGCGAAAGACTTCACCGAAGCTGTTGACTTCGCTTGCCAGATGGTTGATCTGGGTGGTATCGGTCATACTTCAGCTCTGTACACCGACCAAGACAAGAACGACGATCGCGTTCGTTACTTCGGTGACAAGATGAAGACTGCTCGTATCCTGGTTAACACACCAACTTCTCATGGTGGTATCGGTGACCTGTACAACTTCAACCTGGCACCATCTCTGACTCTGGGTTGTGGTTCATGGGGTGGTAACTCCATCTCTGAAAACGTAGGTCCAAAACATCTGATCAACAAGAAGACAGTAGCTAAGCGAGCAGAAAATATGCTGTGGCACAAACTTCCAAAATCAATCTACTTCCGTCGTGGTTCTCTGCCAATCGCACTGACTGACCTGGAAGGCAAAAAACGCGCAATGGTTGTTACCGACGGCTTCCTGTTCAACAACGGTTATGCTGACGAACTGGTTACTATCCTGAAAGACAAAGGCATGGAAGTAGAAGTATTCTACGAAGTGGCTGCAGACCCAACTCTGACCATCGTTAAGAAAGGTGCAGAGATGATGCGTTCTTTCAAACCAGACGTGATCCTGGCGCTGGGCGGTGGTTCACCAATGGACGCTGCGAAAATCATGTGGGTTATGTACGAACATCCAGAAACTCATTTCGAAGAACTGGCAATGCGTTTCATGGACATCCGTAAACGTATCTACAAGTTCCCTAAAATGGGTATCAAAGCTGACCTGGTATGTATCACTACTACTTCAGGTACCGGTTCTGAAGTTACTCCATTCGCAGTAGTTACTGACGACCTGAACGGTGGCGTTAAATACCCACTGGCTGACTACGAACTGACTCCAACCATGGCTATCGTTGATGCGAACCTGGTTATGAACATGCCTAAGTCTCTGTGTGCGTTCGGTGGTGTTGACGCGGTAACTCACGCTGTTGAAGCTTATGTTTCTGTACTGGCTAACGAATACTCAGACGGTCAAGCGCTGCAAGCTCTGAAACTGTTGAAAGAATACCTGCCAAGCAGCTATGCGAATGGTTCTAAAGACCCAATCGCTCGTGAAAAAGTGCACAATGCTGCTACCATCGCTGGTATCGCGTTTGCTAACTCTTTCTTGGGCGTGTGTCACTCAATGGCTCACAAACTGGGTGCTGAGTTCCACATTCCTCACGGTCTGGCTAACGCACTGTTGATCGCTAACGTAATCCGTTACAACGCGAACGACAACCCAACTAAACAGACTGCATTCTCTCAATACGACCGTCCACAAGCACGTCGTCGTTATTCAGAAATTGCTGATCACTTGGGTCTGACTGCTTCTGGCGACCGTACCGGTGTTAAAGTTGAGAAACTGCTGACTTGGTTGGAAGGTCTGAAAGCTGAATTGGACATCCCTGCTTCTATTCGTGAAGCTGGTGTGAACGAAGCTGCGTTCTTGGCTAAAGTTGACCAACTGGCTGTTGAAGCGTTCGATGACCAATGTACTGGTGCTAACCCACGCTTCCCATTGATCTCTGAACTGAAACAGCTGTTGCTGGACTCTTACTACGGCCGTGCTTACTCTCCAGAAGCAGTAACCGTTGGTGAAGAAGTTAAAGAAGCTAAAAAAGACGAAGGCAAAAAGAAAAAATAATTTCTGATGCTGTTATCCCTGTCGATAGATAGGGATAACTAAAGTCAAAGCTTCATAAAAAAGCCTTCATTTTGAAGGCTTTTTTCATTTATGTTCGTTGTCAGCTTTTGTGAGTTATTTTTTGCAATACCCCTGCTGCTGTAAATAACTCAGCATGTAAGGGCGGGCTTCTTTACTCAGAATAGCGGTGATCTGGCTTGACCAGCTTTGATCCTTATTATTGCTTGTGCGTGACGCATAATAAGCTCGCATTTCGTCATCATATTGTGCCAGCAATGTTTTATTTAGTGGTTGATAGTGGTTTTCATGAACAACCAATGCGCGAGGTAAACGAGGTTTAATCTGCGGATCTTGTGCTGGATAACCTAAACACAAACCAAAAAGAGGAATAACCAGTTCTGGCAAACCTAATAATTCTCCTATTTCTGCCGGATGATTTCGTACCGCACCAATATATACCCCACCCAAGCCCAGTGACTCTGCAGCCACTAGCGCATTTTGTCCCATCATTGCCGCATCTGTAGCGCCAATGAGTAACTGCTCAACGAATCCTGTTTTAGCATCGGGAACAATCTGTTTATGACGATTAAAATCCGCACAAAAAAGTAAAAACTCAGCAGCACCAGCTATGTAGGCTTGTTCGGCAGACAACTGCATGATCTGAGTTCGTATTGCTTTATCCGTGATCCGAATAATCGACGCCGCCTGCAGAAAACTAGAGCTAGGAGCTTGCTGAGCTGCAGCAAAAATTTCATCGAGTTGTTCAGCTGTGATCCGTTGATCGGTATAAGCTCGGATAGATCTGTGCGCTTTGATTTGAGTAATCGTAGTATTCATGACATTTCTCGTTGTTAAGCTAGAAAAGTTATATAAAGATTATGTATAACGGATCAGGTATCCATCGAATCTCGTTTTATTGGATGACTTACTAGCAGAATAGATTATCGGTATGTTTATAATCGATATACTATCAGTTCGGAAATAATCGAATTAAATGGTGAAGAATAGCTATGATTAAAACTCATGTCTTAGAAATAGAAAATCATAGTGATCTGTCTTCCTCACTTCACACCTTTTGTTCGCAAAATAATATCGCTAATGAACAGGAAATACTGGTACAGATATTCACCTGCCTGACACAAAAAACGACTGTGCAAGCGATCATCCATTCGGTTCAAACTGTCTTGCCTAATGCAAAAATCTTAGGCACTTCCACCGGTTCATGGATCGCCGGCCAGCGCTATAATTCTCAGCACACTATCTTGCAGATCTGTACCTTTGAACATAGCCAGATAAAAACGTTACTAATACCAACATGTCAGGATAACTTGACAGCACTAGCTGATTTGGTTGATCAGCGTATAGTCAGTGAAAATACGCGTTTAATGCTGCTATTTTCCAGCCCTGCCATTCAACAAGCCGGATTTCTACTGGATAAACTTTGTTTGTTAAACCCGGATGTCGTATTAGCCGGTGGCTATTCATCTCAGGGAGCAACAACTGAACCGCCGTTACAGTTCACAGAACACGGGATCACCGATCAAGGAATCGCATTAGTCACCATTTCCTCTCCCCAATTATATTTACTCAATAAATATGCCTTTGGTTGGAATGGAATTGGTAAACAACTCACGCTGACGTCCGTGCAATACAACCGGGTTTTTACGATCGATAATCAGCCCGCACAGGATATTTACGCTAAATATCTTGGTGCCGAAGTTGCCGCTAGTTTATCCACTGCTATGGCGGATTTCCCTCTTTATCAAGTACAAAACGGAGTCACACTTTCACGAAATCCCCGCATTTTTCACGCTGATGGATCGATTACTTTTGATGGTAAATTGCTCGAAAACAGCAAGGTACAGTTTGCGTTCTCAGATCTGCCAAATATTGCCAAAGAATCACGCTATTTATTATCACAGCTGCCATTAGCACAAGCCGAAGCCACATTTATCTATTCTTGTGCCGGCCGTCTCGATTATCTGAAAGAGAGTGTCCAGTCAGAACTGGAAATATTCCAGGAACACCCAAATACGGCCGGCTTTTTTTCTTATGGTGAGTTTTTCCATCATAATCAAAGCGCACATATTTTAGGGCATACATTAACCTGCCTGTTGATGTCAGAGACCTCCCCGTTAATCGTGCAAGAACCGATTGAAAAATGGAAACCGCAAGCGAATTTACAACAATCCGGTTTGTATCATCTATTCCGAACGACCAGCAATGAACTTGATCAGGCGAATAACTCATTGCAGGATGAAATCAACCGCCAGACTAAAACCATCTATGATCAGCTCTATTTTAAGAAACTAACCGGGCTACCCAATCGCAATCATCTGTTACGCGACCTGACTTACAATCAGGATTTTTTTCCCCGTCATTTAGCAATTCTGGATATTTTGTCTTTCAGTGCGATCAATGATTTTTATGGTATTGATACCGGCGACCATGTATTAAATAAAGTGGCAGGTCGAATTCAACATCAAGTTCCGCTAACTAATCCCCCCTGCTATCGTTTGTATCATCTGACTGGCGGGCAATACGCCTTAGCGGCCACTAATCATATTCCGGAAAACGCATTTACCGATACAATCAATGATGTGCTGGATGATTTTAAACATACCGATATTGAAGTAAAACAAGATCGCTTCAGCATTCAGTTTTGTACGGGTATCAGTAGCCGCCCGGAGAAATGGCAGGAAAATGCCATACCCTTGCTGACGCGTGCAGATAAAGCGCTGATACAAGCCAGAAAAGATCATTCCAGTATCGTGTTTTATCATAAGGATCTGCCCATTTTGCAAGAAATGGAATCTAACCAGATCATGACCAAAAAGGTTAAACGAGCAATACAAAACGATCAGCTATGGGTGCAATATCAACCTATTTATCATGCCAATAACAACACCATCAGCCATTTTGAATGTCTGATCCGTCTCTTTGATGAAGAGAACAAAGTCGTCCCGCCCAATGAATTCATTCATGTAGCGCAAAAAGCCAATTTGTATCCTGAAATCACCAAAAAAGTGCTGACCGAAGCGGTCAAAATGATCAAGGCCACCGCGCATAGTTTTGCAGTGAACCTCAGTGCCCATGATTTTACAAATGCCGATACGTTAAATTATATCGATGATATCTTGGCTGATAGCTCAATAGCCCAGCATCTGATTTTTGAGATCGTAGAAACAGAAAGCATGGGTGATTATGAATTGGTTCGTGCTTTTCAGAAACGAATCGCGTTAGCGGGCGCAGCGTTGGCTGTAGATGATTTTGGTTCCGGTTATTCCAACTACTCACATTTGGCGCATCTGGGGGCAGATCATTTGAAGATAGATGGCTCATTAATCAAAGAATGTCATCTCAATCCGCTTATTCTTGATATCGTTGAATCAATCGTTACTTTTTCTAAAAAAATTGGCGTCAAAACCGTTGCCGAATACGTTTGTAATGTTGAGTTAGCACAGATTTGCCGACGTCTTAACATTGATTATCTGCAAGGTTATTACCTATCACCACCTGTCACTGAAAGTGAATTGCTTCGGTTACTGTCGTCACAAGCGTTGAGATTATGAGGTAATAATTGTTCTTTAGATGACAAGAATGCAGCCAAATAGATAAATAGATCGCGCTTCTGTGTTTGCACATCAGAAACTCGCATTGATTTGCTCATTCTCATTTTATACTCAAGAAAATACCCAATACGAGAAATCAGCATGCCGCTAAATGTATTGATCTGTGATGACTCAGGTTTTGCCCGTAAACAACTGGCCAGAGCATTACCATCTGACTGGAATGTAAATATTCACTTTGCTGGCAATGGTCAGGAAGGATTAGAGCAAATCTTATCTGGTCATGGCGATCTGGTATTTCTGGACCTGACGATGCCAGTAATGGATGGTTATCAGGTGCTGCAAGCAATCAAAGATGAAGCGCTGAAAACGAAAGTCATTGTTGTCTCCGGTGATATTCAGCCGGAAGCCCATGCACAAGTAACACAATTGGGTGCGTTATCTTTCATCAAAAAACCTTGTTCTGCAGACGAAATTGCTTCTTTGCTGACACAATTTAACCTCTATCAAGCCGGAGGTGAATCAACAGGGCTCGCAGAACAAACTCTAAATCTGAGTGTAGAAGTTCGCGATGTCTATCAGGAGCTGGCCAACGTTGCAATGGGGCAAGCGGCCGATCTGTTAGCCCGCATGTTAGGCCAGTTTGTTATTTTACCGATCCCAAACGTGAATGTGCTGGAAGTCAGTGAACTACATATGGCTCTGAACTCAGCATCGGGTGAAAGTACCTTATCGGCAGTATGTCAGGGCTTTATCGGTGCCGGTATTGCCGGAGAGGCGTTAGTTTTATTCCATGATTCCAGCTTTACCGATTTAGCCAAGTTGATGAAATATCAAGGCGTACTGGATCGCAATGCCGAACTGGAATTACTGATGGATATGTCTAACGTATTGATTGGTGCTTTCCTGCGTGGTTTCGCGATGCAATTAGATGTGCCATTTAATCAGGGGCATCCGGTAGTTCTTGGGCAGCATCGTCCTGTTGAAGATTTAATTAAAGCAAATCAGCATCGCTGGCGCCGAACATTGGCGATCGAGATTAATTATAAAATTCGTGATCATCAGGTACAGTGCGATCTGCTGCTATTATTTACTGAAGACTCACTCCAGTTCATGAATCATAAAATCATGCATCTGCTTTAGGAGGCAACATGGATATCCGTGAATTCCATTGGCTTGCCAACATTATTCAGGCATTAGACGTTGGTCTGGTGGTCATCGATCTGGAAAATCGGGTACAGATCTGGAATGGCTTTATGGAAAGTCATAGCGGTAAATTAAGCAATGAAGTCAAAGACCGCGATTTATTTGATATTTATCCGACACTCGATCAGGCATGGTTAGAGCGCAAGCTGGCTATGGTCCGAACATTAAACACGCGCGCTTTTATTTCCTGGGAACAAAAACCATATTTGTTTCGTTTTTCCAATTATCGTCCGATCACCGGTAGTGCCGAATTCATGTACCAGAATGTCACTATCATGCCGCTGCCTGACTTCACCGGTAACGTGCAGCATATCGGATTACTGATTTATGATGTAACAGATGAGGCTCTGGGACGTCAGATACAAAACGGTGATCTCATCGCAACAACACATTCTGTCAGTTAAACCGAATAATCACTTCGTTTTTTCCTGCTAACGGCGATAAGATCAGACTGCTAGACTCTACTGTAGTCTGATTTATTGCTCTCTTTTAACTGGATATCATTATGTTTGAATGGATTGCCGATCCCTCTGCGTGGGTAGCACTGGCTACTTTAACAATGCTGGAGATTGTTTTAGGTATAGATAACATCATTTTCATTTCCATTCTGGTTGGTAAATTACCGCCGGAACAGCGCCAGCGTGGCCGCATCTTTGGTCTTGCAGGCGCCATGGGCACTCGTATTCTATTATTGCTTTCTCTGGCGTGGGTAATGCGTCTGACGAACCCTATGTTTACGATTCTGGACGAAGCGATTTCCGGGCGTGATTTGATCCTGATTCTTGGTGGTCTGTTCCTGATCTGGAAAAGTACCCACGAAATACACTCCAGTATGGAAGGTAGTTCCGAAGAACATCATGACAACAAGAAACCGGTTAGTTTTCTGTCCACATTAGTCCAGATTGCTATTCTGGATATCGTATTCAGCCTTGATTCCGTTATCACGGCAGTGGGTATGGCTGATCATGTGCCCGTGATGGTGCTGGCAATCATTATCGCTGTCGGTGTGATGATGTTCGCCGCCAAGCCAATTGGCGACTTTGTGGATCAAAATCCGACGCTGAAAATTTTGGCACTGGCCTTCTTGATCATGGTGGGTATGGCTTTGATTGCGGAAGGTTTCGATCTGCATATTTCGAAAGGCTACATCTACACCGCCATGGCATTCTCACTGATTGTTGAAATGCTCAACATCAGAATGCGCAAAGGTATGGAAAAGCCAGTCCATCTGCATAAAGCCTTTGAAGAAGAAAATCAATAATCGCTCTTTGACAGATAGATGAAAATGAAAAGACCGCCTAATGGCGGTCTTTTTACATAGGAATGACTGTTATTTCAGTTTGGGTGTTTCTGTAACCACATCAAAATTCTGGCCACGATGACGTAGCAGATGATCCATTAGCACTAATGCCAGCATTGCTTCAGCAATCGGTACCGCACGAATACCGACACACGGATCATGACGACCACGGGTCACCATCTCTACCGCATTACCCTGTTTATCAATCGTTTCGCCTGGCACCATGATGCTGGAAGTTGGTTTCAGCGCTAAACCCACCACTATCTCCTGACCACTGGAAATGCCGCCTAAGATGCCACCAGCGTGATTACTCTGGAAACCTTCTGGACGCATAGGGTCGCGATGTTCTGAACCGTGTTGTTCAACCACAGCAAAACCATCACCGATCTCAACTCCTTTTACCGCATTGATGCCCATCATGGCATGTGCGATATCTGCATCGAGACGATCAAATACCGGTTCACCTAAACCAACCGGGACACAAGTCGCCACTACCTTTAATTTTGCGCCGATAGAATCACCCTGTTTTTTCAGATCGCGCATAAACGCATCCAGCTCATCCAATTTATCCGGATCAGCAAAGAAAAACGGGTTAGTCTCAATGATCGATTTATCGAAACGTTCAGCTTTGATTGGGCCAAGCTGGTCCAGATAACCAAAAATTTCGATGCCACAATGTTCTTTCAGATATTTTTTTGCAATCGCCCCTGCAGCAACCCGCATCGCGGTTTCGCGAGCAGAAGAGCGTCCACCACCACGGTAATCTCGAATACCATATTTCTGATGATAGGTATAATCCGCATGACCCGGACGAAACACATCTTTAATATCAGAATAATCTTTCGAACGCTGATCGGTATTTTCAATCAAAAGACCAATCGACGTGCCGGTAGTTTTACCTTCAAATACACCAGAAAGAATTTTAACTTCATCATCTTCACGACGCTGTGTCGTAAAACGAGAAGTACCTGGTTTACGACGATCCAGATCCCCCTGCAAATCGGCTTCTGTTAAAGCCATGCCCGGAGGACAACCGTCCACAATTGCGCCTAAAGCCAGACCATGGCTTTCGCCAAAGGTGGTGACCCGAAATAATTGTCCGAAAGTATTACCAGCCATAATGTCCCTACTAACTTAATGCTTGTGTGAATAACGGTTGGTATTTATCCAGCTGTGCTTTCGTCAATACAAACACGCCGTCACCACCCTGTTCAAATTTAATCCATTCAAATTCGACTTCCGGAAACAGTGCAGCCAGATGCACCATACTGTTCCCCACTTCCACCACTAATACGCCATTATCTTTCAGTAACGCCCCGGCTTCCGCCAGAATTCGACGAACCAGATCCAAGCCATCATCACCGGCAGCTAAAGCCATTTCCGGTTCATGATGAAACTCTTCCGGCAGATCCGACATATCTTCGACATCGACATACGGTGGATTAGAGACGATCAGATCATATTTATCGCCGGCCGGCAGTGCATCAAACAGATCAGAGCAGATCGGGATCACCTGCCCCAGCATACCGTGCATTTCAATATTCATCTCACAGACAGCCAGTGCATCATCGGAGAGATCCAATGCATCGACTTCCGCTGCTGGAAACGTGTGTGCCATGGCAATTGCAATGCAGCCTGAGCCAGTACACAGATCCATGATCCGGGTTGGTTCATGCTGTAACCAAGGCGCAAAGCGCTTATGGATCAATTCCGCAATGGGCGAACGAGGGATCAACACGCGCTCATCCACGTAAAACTCCATACCGGCAAACCAGGATTTATTGGTCAGATATGGCGCTGGTACGCGCTGTTCAATTCGTTGTTGGATCAAGCCAGCCAGATGTGACCGTTCAGTACGTGTTAAACGGGACTGACGCAGATCGCTATCAATGACGGGCGGTAAATCTAACGCGGGCAATAACAATTGAATTGCTTCATCCCAGCTATTATCAGTACCATGTCCGTAAAATAAGCCCGCAGCATTAAACTGACTGACGGCCCAACGCAGCATGTCATTGAGGGTTCTGAATTCGTCGATGACCTCATCAACATTGATATTATCCAAATGCGCCTCCGGTTAATCCGGTTGTCACGTTCGCTGCACACTGTTGTTTAGTATATCAGGCATGACTGACCGAATTATGAGCAAAAAAATAGTACTGGAAGACCAGGATGTCAGCCTCTTTCGGGAGGCGATAACAGGGGCCCGGCAAATAAAGCAGGATACCATACGTTTGCAGTCTCCGGCGATCAAGCAGAAAGCGAAAATCCGGGAAATTCGTGAAGCACAGCAGGCACAACATTATTTTTCGGATGAGTATGAACCGTTATTGAGTCAGGAAGGCCCCGTCAGATATGTGCGTTCCGATGTCTCGGCTTATGAGGCGAAAAAACTACGCCGCGGCGATTACATTCCAGACATGATGCTTGATTTACATGGTCTGACGCAGCAACAAGCAAAATTAGAACTCGGCGCACTGATTGAAGCCTGTCGGCGTCAGCACATCCGTTGTGCTTGCGTAATGCATGGTCATGGGAAAAATATATTGAAGCAGAAAATACCGTTATGGCTGGCACAGCATCCCGATATTATGGCATTTCATCAGGCGCCAAAACTCTGGGGTGGTGACGCAGCAATTTTGGTGCTGATTGAGCAAAATATCTAAAAAACATTCAGTCAGAAGATCAGGCAGCCTTTTTCGTGATCTCGGCAATCTTGATATTTAGTTCCTGAACTGTCGCCCGATGTACTGGATCGGCTTCAACAGGCATGACTACTTTACCATTTTCAAATTCATAGCCACCACGCCCATGAATGTATAAGCGACCGCGGAAAAAAGTTCTGACATATTTTGCGATTAATGCCGGAAAATACTTTTTGAAAATGCGCACAGTCCACCTCCGAATTGCAATTTACCCTCTTATATTGAGTATAGTCGGGGCAGCAATACCGCATTTCAATGACGCGGTGGAACGGAAATACTAAAGTTAGAGACTGTGCACAAATTAGAAATTATCAGCGAACGGTGTGCGGCCCTTCCAGCCAATCGAGCCGTCCTTTACCATCCACCAGCGTCACACCAGCCATTCCAGACGTCACAAACATAGGTGGTACTGCATTGGCACACAAATCGTTCACTATATAACCAACCAAAGGTAAATGGCTGATTATTAGTACATATTCATCATCCAGTGCACGCAGATAATCAGTCACGACCTCAGAGCGACCATACGGGACGAGATCATGAACATCCTCAATTTGCGCAGGAACGGGTAAACAAGCTTGAATGGCTTCCCAAGTCTGCTGGGCACGTAAAAATGGGCTCACCAACACACGGTCAATTCGTGGCAACTGCTCTGCCACCCATTCCGCCATTCTGATCGACTGTTTACGGCCTTTATCAGTTAATGGACGCAGATCATCACGCCCAGCCTCATGAGCAGCTTCACCGTGGCGCATTACAATAATCTTCATTCAATTAGCCTTTAATGTCCCTATTAATACAAATACTACTGCCTTCGAATCATGGAAACAATCAACATGTTATGGAAACGGTTTGCACGTTCTTAAAATAAGGGTCGATAATATAAAGATATCTTCTCCATGGCAGATCTTATGCAAATATACCGAGCACCTGATGACAGATGTGATTACCGCTATCTTGAGCTGTCTAATGGGTTGCGAGTGTTATTGATCCATGACCCAATAGCAGAACGCTCTGCTGCTTCGCTGGCCGTCAACTGTGGCCATTTCGCTGACCCGCCGGAACGTCAGGGAATGGCGCATTTTCTCGAGCATATGCTGTTCTTGGGCACCGAAGCTTTCCCGCATGCCGGTGAGTATCAAGCCTTCATTTCTCAGCATGGCGGTAACCATAATGCCTGGACAGGCACAGAGCACTCCAATTATTTCTTCGATATAGCCACCGAGTTTTTCGAGGAATCACTGCATCGGTTTTCACAGTTTTTTATCTGCCCGACGTTTAATGCCTCACTGGTCGATCGTGAACGACATGCTATCGAATCTGAATATCGCATGAAAATCAGCGATGATGTTCGGCGTTGCTATCAGGTACATAAAGAGACTGTTAACCCGGAACATCCGTTTAGTAAATTTTCCGTCGGCAACCTACTCACATTGCACGATAGTACGGAAGGTTCGCTGCGAGAAGAGGTCAAAACCTTTTTTGCACAGCATTACGGCGCAGACAAAATGGCGCTGGTCGTACAATCCGATTGGTCTCTCGATCAGCAAGAACAGACCATACGCCAGTTTTTCCCCGCCATTGTGCAAAGCAAAGTTATAACTCCACCAATATCAGTACCGCTTTATCGGGAACAAGATCTACGCCTTAGAGTTCAGATCAAACCGATGAAAGAGCTACGTCGTTTGTCGGTGAGCTTTGCATTACCTAATGTGGATGCTTATTACCCAACCAAACCACTGACCTATATCAGTCATTTACTCGGTTATGAAGGAAAAGGCAGCCTGTTCGGTTATATGAAACGACAAGGCTGGGTCACGGCACTTTCTGCCGGTGGCGGGAACAGTGGCTCCAATTTTCGCGATTTTCAGGTGAATTTCTCCCTGACCCCGAAAGGGCTGGAACACGAAACCTCTATCATCGAACATCTGTTTAGTTTTCTGCGCTTAATTGCCGAACAAGGCATCGAACGCTGGCGTTATGACGAAAAAGCCTCTTTGCTAAAAATTATGTATGAGGTGCAGGAACATTCTCGCCCGTTGGACAATGTCTCACATTTGTCCATGAATCTGTTCCACTACCCTCCCGAAGAAGTGATCAGAGGTGATTATCTGATGACGGCTCTTGAAGCGAATCAAATTCAAGACATGCTGGCATTTATGACGCCGGATAATATGCGGATCACGCTGGTTGCCCCTGAAGTTGAAACAGATCAGATCGCGAAATGGTATGGCACCCCCTATCAATTCGCCCCTATCGAAAATGCTTGGCTGAATGTTTGGCGGAATGTCGGTTTACCCGATGCAAAGCGTTATAAACTGCCGGCACCAAACCCGTTTCTACCGGATCGATTAGTCGCTCGTGTAAATCCGGAACCTAAAGCGATTCCCAACCGATTGATCCATCGCGCCGGATTACGGGTATGGCACCTGCATGACGACTCGTTTGCCAGCCCTAAAGCCAGTTTATTTATTGCCGTAGACAGTGAACATGCGGTGGTGTCGCCCTATCACATTGCTATGACGCGCTTGATGGTAGAATTATTACTCGACCATCTGAATGAGTTTACGTATCCAGCAGAAATCGCCGGCCTGAATTACAACATCTACGCCCATCAAGGCGGTTTCACTATTCAACTGAGCGGATTTAGCTGTCGTCTTTATCATCTACTGGAATTGCTCCTGAAAAATCGCACCGCTGGCCACTACAAACCGGAACGTTTCTACGCTATTCGTGAACAATTATTACGTAATTGGCGCAATCAGAATAAGGGGCGCCCTATTGCACAGTTATTCAGTCAGCTGACCAGCTTATTACAACCGAATAACCCGCCGGTGGAAGCACTGATCCCCTATTTAGAAGTGGTTGAACCCACTGAGTTACCTCAGTTTATGCGTCGGTTATTTCAAGCGGTACATCTGGAAGTATTAGCACACGGTGACTGGTTGGAAGATGAAGTACGTCAAGTTGCCGGTTTATTAGAGCGACAAATTACACCGAATAGTTTACCAAGCCGGGAAACACGCCGTCGGTTGGTGGATATTCGCAAAGCCGGCACTCTGCTGTATGAATGCAGTTGTCATCATCATGACTCCGCGTTGCTGCTTTATTATCAGTCACCGGAAAAGGATGCACATAGTATTGCTTGCTACACATTAGCCAACCATATTATGTCCTCGCCGTTCTTCCATGATCTACGCACACAACAGCAATTAGGTTATGTGGTCGGTACAGGCAATCTGCCGCTCAACCGACATCCAGGGCTGGTATTCTATATTCAGTCCCCTGTTATGGCACCTGATGGCTTATTGGCCGCGATAGAGCTGTTTATCGATGCCTTCCATATGCAATTACTGGAAATGTCAGAACAGACTTGGCAGAACAATAAGCAAGGGCTACTGAGTCAACTTACCGAGGCTGATGCCAACTTGCGGGCGCGGAGTCAACGGCTATGGGGCAGTATAGGCAGTCGAGATTTTTCTTTCCGTCAAAGAGAAAAAGCGGCAGCCGCATTGATGCAAATATCCCGCGCGGACTTTATCCGCTTTATTCGCTCTTTGCGTTCATCATTGGCAGACAGAGTGGTGATATATAGTCAGGGAGAAGCACATCAAAGTGATGAAAATATCATGGAAGGTATGCACATCGATTATTTAACTGAATTTCAGCAAACTTCAGCACAGTTTCAATCAATCTAAGTTATTGATCGATTTTAACTGCGCTGAAATCAGATCAATCAGCGTTGGGCCTGCGAAAACAAACGGAAAAAGTTTTCGCTGGTCTGTGCAGCCAGTGTCTCAACTGTTACGCCTCGCAATTCGGCAATAAATGCTGCCACATCAGCAACATAAGCCGGTTCATTCTGATGACCACGATGTGGCACTGGCGCCAGATAAGGCGAGTCGGTTTCAATCAGTAAACGATCAGCGGGGATCTGGCGAGTTACCTCGCGTAATGCATCGGCGTTGCGGAACGTGACAATACCAGAAATAGAGATATACATTCCCAGCGCCAACGCAGCTTGCGCCATTGGCCAATCTTCGGTGAAACAATGCAGCACACCACCCGCTTCGCCCACACACTCTTCCCGTAAAATCGTCAGCGTATCTTCTTTGGCATCACGGGTATGCACAATGACCGGCTTTTTCAGCGCACGGGAAAGACGGATGTGTTCACGAAAAGCGTGCTGCTGTTCAGCTTTATTGTCAGTGCTGTAGTAATAATCCAGCCCGGTTTCACCAATCGCCACCACCCGTGGATGAGCGGCCAATTCGCGTAACTGTTCACTGCTCCATGCTGACTCCAGATCCAACGGATGTACACCACAGGAGGCAAACACATTCGGATAAGGTAATACCGACTGCAACATGTCCGGAAATGCTTCCAGCGTTACCGAGACAGATAAGAAGTGACTCACTCCTCGTTGCTGTGCTTTCTGTAATACATCTGCTAAATCATGGTGTTTTTTGTCATAGTCGAGACGGTCAAGATGACAATGAGAATCAACGAACACGGGTTATTCCTTGGTAAAAAGTTGATCAAGCCAGTCAGCAAACAGTATGGAAGGAACCGCTGATGGCATATCCTGCAGTGATTGTTTCAAGAATAGTAACTGCTGCAAACTAGCTAATAAGATCTCCGCCGGGCGGGTAGCCAAAAATGACAACAAACTCGCATGATCAGCAAATTGTAATTGTTGCATGGTAACGCCCTGCTGTAACTTCAAAGCATCCAACAATAAACGACTCAACCATTCAAATGAGGTTGGCATCGCCGAGACCCAACATTTAGTCAGCGCGGTGATAGTCCACGGTTGCTGTCGGTATAGATCCAACGCGCTAATGACAGCCTGGCGCTGCTGCTCACCCCCGTCATTCAGATATGTCAGCGTGCGCAATGGTGCACCTTGGTTCATCTGTAACAATGCTGGCGTAATAGCTTGAACTGGTGATTGTTGCTGCAACCAGGCCAATGCTTGTTGTTCTTCCGCCTGTAACGTCCAAACCTGACAACGGCTCACAATAGTCGGTAACAGTTTCATTGCAGAATCAGTCAATAACAGTAATAAGCTATTCCCCGGAGGCTCTTCTAACGTTTTTAGCAACGCATTTTCTGCCGCTTCTGTCATGCGTTCCGCTTGCAGAATGATCGAGACCTTGCCACGACCAAGCTGCGGGCTATTCATTAACTGGGCCGACAGTTGACGGATCGTATCTACACCGATCGATTTAGCATCATCCGCACCATAGATATGCCAATCAGGATGCGACTGCTGTTTTGCTAATAAACAGGCATGACAGTGTCCACAAGGCGCATTTTGCTGCGGCTGTTCACACAAAAATAGCGAGGCCCACTGGGTCGCTAACGCTGATTTACCAATACCTGTTGGCCCAACCAGCAAAAAAGCGTGTGGCAATCTTTGACTTGCAAAAACTTGCTGAAAGCGCGCCCAGTATGGCATTAGCCACGGGTACATAGCGCCAGCTCCAGCACAGTATTAATGGCAGCCTGAACTTGTTGCGGTGATTGTGCCGCATCAATGATATGTATGGTTGGATCTTGCTTGGCCAATTCCAGATAACGCGCACGGGTACGCTGAAAGAAAGCTAATGCTTCCTGTTCAATGCGATCTAATTCCCCTCGCTGTCTGGCTCGCTCCAGACCAATCGCCGGATCAATATCCAGATACAAAGTCAAATCTGGGGCAAAATCACCTAACACAGCATGCTTGATTTGATTGATCAGTGCAGCATCAATACCGCGACCACCGCCTTGGTATGCTTGAGATGAAAGATCGTGCCGATCGCCAACTACCCATGTACCATTTTTTAAGGCTGGCTTGATCCGGTTTTCAACGAGTTGAACGCGCGCTGCATACATCAGTAATAATTCAGCCTGGATGGTCAACGGTTCATCATGCACTTCTTTGACAATCGCCCGCATCTTTTCTGCCAGTGGCGTTCCCCCCGGTTCACGGGTTGTTTCCAACTGTGTAATGCCATGCTGACGCAACCAATCCAACACATAACTTACCGCGGTACTTTTACCAGCGCCTTCCAGCCCCTCAATGACAATGAACTTGCTGCTCATTTATTGCTCCAGCACATAGCGTTTCACCGCATGGTTATGTTCTGCCAACGTAGTTGAGAACTGATGTGCTCCGCCACCTTTAGCTACAAAATAAAGAAAATTGGTTTTATCCGGATGTAGTGCTGCTTTAACTGCACCTTTTCCAGGCATTGCAATAGGCGTCGGTGGCAACCCCTCGATCACATAAGTGTTATAAGGGTTTTCATCTTCCAAATCACGACGACGAATATTGCCGTCATAGCGATCTTTAACACCATAAATCACCGTTGGATCGGTCTGTAATTTCATTTTTTTCTGCAAGCGATTTACAAACACCGAAGCGATCCGTGGACGTTCATCAACTTTGGCCGTCTCTTTTTCAATGATAGAAGCCATAATCAAGGCTTGATATGGTGAATTATATGGCAATGATGGATCTCTGCTTTTCCAGTTTTTATCCAGATAACTCTTCATTTCATTATGCGCACGACGCAAGATATCCCGACTGGTAGAACCCACGGTGTAAGAATAGGTCTCCGGCATAAACCAGCCTTCAATATTGTCCTGCTCTATATCCAATTCACGGCGCAGGCCAGCCAAATCATCGATGGTCAGCGGTTTATCCAGATAGGGCGCTTTACTCAACGTCTGCAGCCAATCTTCTATGCGTTGTCCTTCTACCAAGGTTACTGAAAAGACAGCCTCTTTGCCGCTCACAAACAGCAACAGCGCATGTTTTACATTCCAGCCTTTTTCAATTTTGTAAGATCCAGCCTTGATCTGACTGAGCTCAGGATGCAATTTTAACCAGACCACAGACCAGAAAGGCGAAACCTGTTCTGCCGCGAGATCCATCAAGACATCTTTCGCTTTGCTACCTTTAGCAACCGTATAGAGCCGGGAGTCGCCTTTCAGCAGCACTGAGTCAAGTTGCTGCCATGCTAAAGAGCCCCATACAGCAACCGCCAAAAACGCCAGCAGCGCAGCTGAAGTAAGAATTCGAATTATTTTAGGCCAACGCTGCCAACGCATTTTGCAACCGGTTAACAAAGCGGTGATCTTGATATTTGACATCTTTTATTCCTGTAACTGGCACGACACCCATCAGCGCATTCGTGATCCAAACTTCATCCGCATCTAACAAAGCCGACAGCCCTGTAGAAACCAGAGTAACTTTATATTGCCAGCTGGTCAGTTGCTGTATAACAAAGGCGCGCATCACACCACACACCCCAGCTAGTTTCAAGTCAGGGGTAAAAATCTGTTCATCCTTACGCCAGAATAGATTTGCAGTGACAGCTTCAACTACATGATCTTGCCAATCCAGTACGATAGCTTCTGGTATGCCTCGTTCATCCAGCTCATTTTTCAACAACACCTGTTCCAAACGATTTAGCGTTTTCAGTCCTGCCAGCATAGGCTGACAACCCAGCCGTTGTTCCGCAATCTCAAGCTGAATACCGCTAAGTTGCCAATCATGATAATGGATAGGATAAGGGTGAGCAGAAATCATAATGGTCGGAGTATCACACCCTTGTGGGCTATAACCGCGCCCACCCGTCCCTCGGGTAATGATAATTTTACCGCATGCTTCGTCATAGTCGGTTGCTAACTGGCAGCATTGTGCATAGAGCAGATCAAAATCAGGCAGTGGCAATCTGAGTCGAGCACATCCTTCGCGCAACCGCGCAACATGATATAACCACAGAGTTGGTTGATGATGTTTCAAATACAGCGTGGTAAACAGGCCATCGCCCAGTGTTAACCCCCGATCCTGAGCTGAAACTGTTGTGGCAGATGAACCATTAACCAAAAGCATAAAATAGTCACAAATAAAAAGAGCCCGATCGCAGTGTATCAGGCCCTCTTAAATAAGATCGAGCGTTAAACTCGTTTAAAGATCAGGGAACCGTTAGTACCACCGAAACCAAACGAATTAGATAAAGCACACTCAAAATTACCTGGCTTAGCTACATTGGCAACCAGATCCAAATCGCACTCTTCATCCGGATTATCTAAATTGATAGTCGGCGGTGCAATTTGATCTCGCAGAGCCAATACAGTAATGATTGCTTCAATCGCACCAGCCGCACCCAACAGGTGGCCAGTCATCGATTTCGTAGAGCTAACCATCACGTTATTCGCATGCGAGCCAAAGGTGCTTTTCACTGCACGCAGTTCCGCTTTATCGCCTAATGGCGTAGAGGTCCCGTGCGCATTGATATAGCCAATTGCTTCCGGAGCAATACCTGCATCACGGATCGCATTCTGCATCGCTAAGGCGGCACCGCTGCCATCATCTGGCGGAGCAGTCATATGGTGAGCGTCGCCACTCATACCAAAACCGATCAGTTCAGCATAAATCTTAGCGCCACGCGCTTTGGCATGCTCATACTCTTCCAGAACCAACACACCAGCACCATCACCCAGCACAAAACCGTCACGGTCTTTGTCCCAAGGACGACTAGCTTTTTGTGGTTCATCGTTACGGGCAGACAATGCTTTCGCAGCAGCGAAACCACCCATCCCCATAGGGGTTGAGGCTTTTTCTGTACCACCAGCCACCATCGCATCTGCATCACCGTATGCAATCATACGCGCGGCAAAGCCGATCGCATGTGTACCAGAAGTACATGCAGTAGTGATCGCGATGTTAGGACCACGCAATCCTTTCATGATAGACAGATGACCTGCCGCCATGTTGATGATGGTAGACGGAACAAAAAACGGACTCAGTTTACGCGGACCGCCATTCATCAGACTGGTATGGTTTGATTCAATCAACCCCAGACCACCGATACCAGAACCAATGGTTACACCAACGCGATGTGCGTTAGCTTCAGTGATTTCAAGACCTGAGTCATCGAAAGCCTGAATACCAGCAGCCACACCGTACTGGATAAATAAATCCATTTTACGGGCGTCTTTTTTGCTGATGCCATGTTCTTCAGGATCAAAATTCTTCACCAAGCCTGCAAATTTGGTTGGGAAGTCCGTCGTATCGAAATGTTCGATGGAGGTGATACCACTTTGGCCTTTTAACAAGGTCTGCCAAGATTCTTCAGCAGT
>MTLE01000814.1_pt1 | contig 99407 bp, 74 predicted proteins | sample 1982461 | NCBI WGS metagenome assembly MTLE01 (sample SAMN05712605, study PRJNA340218) | biofilm metagenome | isolation source: sample SPL anode biofilm adapted to -200 mV | place: USA | collected 2012-02-03
CCCAACACCATAAATTCATAAACATCATCCACAATTATGTAACGCGGCTCGCGTTGCCCATGGCTACCTTTGCTAAAAATAAACGTGTAACCATGACAGACACCAATAGCAAGGAGCTGATACTACCCATCGCCGGGATGCAGAGCGAGCACTGCGCACTAACGGTTGACCAAACGCTGGCAGCGCAGGCAGGCGTTACTGCCCACCGCGTAGAGCTCAACAACAACCGTGCGGTGCTTACCGTTAATAGCGGCAAGTTCGACCTAGCCAAGGCCGTAGAGGCCATTAAGGGCGTGGGCTACGAGGTTCCCACCACCATTAAAACATTTCCGGTAACGGGGCTCAGCTGCGCCTCATGCGCCCTCAGCGTGGAGAGCATGCTGGGCGCCCAGCGCGGCGTAACCCAGGCGGCCGTTAACTTTGCCGCAAGCAGCGCGCTGGTAACCTACGTGCCCGGCGCCGTCTCCACCACCGATTTCAAGGCCGCCATTCAGGCCATTGGCTACGACCTGCTGGTGGATGAGGACGAGGCCACCGAGGATATACAGCAGGAGCTGCATCGGAAAAAGTATGGCCAGCTGAGGCGAAACACCCTTTGGGCCGGTATACTGGCCCTACCCGTGGCGCTCCTAGCCATGGTTTTTACCCACCTGCCCTACCGCACCTGGATTATGATGCTCCTTGCCCTTCCGGTGGTGTTCTACTTTGGCCGCAACTTCTTTGTGAACGCCTACAAGCAGGCCCGTCACGGCAAGGCCAACATGGATACGCTGGTGGCGCTTAGCACCGGAATATCGTTCCTATTCAGCGCATTCAACACCCTATTTCCACAATTTTGGGAGCAAAGGGGCATGGAGGCCCACGTTTACTTCGAGGCCTCGGCGGTAATCATCTTCTTTATCCTGCTGGGCAGGCTGCTGGAGGAGCGCGCCAAGGCCAACACCTCCTCGGCCATTAAGAAGCTCATTGGCCTTCAACCCAAAACGGTGCTGGTGATTGGCCCCGATGGCAAAGAGGAGGAGATGCCCATCAGCCGTGTGGAGGTGGGTTACACCCTTCAGGTGCGCCCTGGCGACCGCATTCCTGTGGATGGTGAGGTAATTTCGGGCAGCTCGTTTGTAGACGAGAGCATGATTAGCGGTGAGCCCATACCCGTCGAAAAATCGGAAGGTTTAAAGGTATTTGCCGGAACCATCAACCAGAAGGGGAGCTTCCGGTTTAGGGCCGAAAAGGTTGGTGCAAACACCATCCTTGCCCAAATCATAAAGACCGTGGAGGAGGCTCAGGGAAGCAAGGCCCCCGTTCAAAAGCTGGTGGACAAGGTGGCCGGCATCTTTGTTCCGGTGGTTATCTCCATTTCGCTCCTCAGCTTTGGCCTCTGGATGGCCTTTGGCGGCGCCAACTCGCTAACCCATGCCCTGCTGGCCATGGCTACGGTGCTGGTTATTGCCTGCCCCTGCGCCCTTGGGCTGGCCACTCCCACCGCCATTATGGTTGCGGTGGGTCGAGGCGCCCAGCACGGAATTCTGATAAAGGATGCCGAAAGTCTGGAGGTTGCCCATAAGGTGAACGCCATTATTCTCGATAAAACCGGAACCATAACCGAGGGCAAGCCCCTTGTTACGGGTATGCTATTCGGCCAAGACAGCAATGAGGCGCACCTACGACAGGTTATGCTGGCAATGGAGAGCCAGTCCGAACACCCCCTTGCCGAAGCCATCGTGGACCATCTACGGAAGGAGCTTACCGAGCCAGTGGAGCTGCAAACCATTGAAAACCTAGCTGGTGAGGGCATTGTAGCGCTATACAACAACCATCGCTACCTCATTGGTAACGGTAGAATGATGAAGAATAATGAGGTTGAAGAGGATGCAGTCCTAAAGGCAACCGTAGAAAGATTGGAAGAGCAGGCCCAAACCATTGTGTTCATGGCCGAGGACAACCGCTTGGTTGCCGTAACAGCCATAGCCGATGGGGTGAAGCCCACCTCCGCCAAGGCCATTGCCGAGCTCAAGCAGCTGGGCATTGAGGTATACATGTTTACTGGCGATAACCATCAAACGGCCGCCGCCATTGCGCAACAGGTTGGCATCGACCACTTCAAGGCCGAGGCTCTCCCAGCCGATAAGGCTCAGTTTGTGGCAGAGCTGCAGCTGCTAGGCAAGGTTTTAGCCATGGTTGGCGACGGCATAAACGACTCGCAGGCGCTGGCAACCGCCAACATTGGCATTGCCATGGGCAAGGGTTCCGATATTGCCATTGATGTGGCCAAAATGACCATTATCTCCAGCGACCTGATGCTCATTGTGCAGGCAATCGCCCTCTCGAAAAAGACGGTGAAAATTATCCGTCAAAACCTCTTCTGGGCGTTTATTTACAACGTAATTGGGATTCCGATTGCCGCCGGTATTCTATTCCCCTTTACCGGATTTCTGCTTAACCCCATGATTGCCGGTGCGGCCATGGCCATGAGCTCGGTATCGGTGGTAAGCAACAGCCTACGGCTTAGAAAGGGATAGCATTTACAAGCAACTATTGAATATTCACTTAAAACACAAATACAATGAAAACGCTAGAGTTTAAAACCAACGTCAACTGCGGCGGATGCATAGCCAAGGTAACCCCATTTTTGAATGAAGCCGAAGGCGTTGCCTCCTGGAAGGTGGATACCACCAACCCGCTAAAGATTCTTACCGTGGAGACCGAAAACCTCTCACCGGAAGATATTCAAGCCATACTTACTAAGGCAGGTTATCGAGCAGAAACAATGTAATAGGGCCCTTTTAAACAAAGAAAAAGCCCCGGGGAAGAGTCGTTCATCGATTCCCTCGGGGCTTTTTTATGCAATAAGAGTGCTACTCGCCATCATCACCGCCAACCGGATTATCCAGCAGCGGAGCATCGGTGTTGAATGAGGAAGTTTGAGGATCGAGCGTCAGCTCCTGAAGTACCATAGAGTTGGGAGCAATTATGGAAACTGGCAACCCTTCCAAATTATCGGTCCCCAATCCCCACGGTTTTAGCAGAAAGTTGGACAGGAATGTGCCATTGCCACAGCCCAGTATTTTATTCATGCTGTTGAGGGTTATGGTGCTCACCTCAATGGAGCGCACAAGCGTCTCTTTGCCAGTGTTTAAATCCACTCGGTAATAGCACAGCGGGCTGGAGGTGCAGCTGCTAATTAGAGGCCGAATAGCGTAGGCATGGTCAAGCCCCTTTGACTCCATCTCTTCCTTCATAATTTGCATGAGTTCCTCCTGGCTTTTGGGTGCATCGGTGGTAATAAAGGCCACTCCTGGTCCATCGGTAAAGGATGTTCCGTAACCACTGAGGTAGAGGCGGTGGTTGCCGTTCGATGCTCGCACCTTGGGGGTAGGAACACGATTGCTCATCAGGTTCTTTAAAACGCCATTTTCCACAAGAACCAGCTCGTCGGGGGGAACAACTCCTTCGCCATCCACATCGTAGCTTCCGAGGAGCAAGGTCTTGTTAAAATAGCGTATGTGCGGCTTCAACGACACGGAAATATCCTTGGATACAATCCGCCTATCCAGCCGTGACTCAATGGAGCTGTTGCTTCGGGCGGTTAGCTTTTTCGAAAAGCTGTTCACAATGGGCTCTCTGGTGGCAATGAGCGGCGTTGAACCTCCAAAAAGTGTGGCACCAAATGCAGCGGCAACAGCCTGATTGCAGAGCATAACTGGCCCGGTATAGGATTCTGTTTCGGCCGTTGCATCCTTTAGACGAACAAGATAGTCGGCCAATTGCTGGGCATGCTGCTTCATGGTGTCGGCCGGAGGCAGCTGATTGGTGAATCGGGCCACATATATTAGCTTATCGCCAATGGGTTCACCATCGTTGGAGTAAACGCTAGCCCCAATGGCCGCAACGGTCAGATTCAGCGGAATTTTAATCTCGGTACCCTCAGTGGTTACAAGGTATGCAATGGCATTGATAGCCGTAATGTCCACCGCCGAGTTTATTACCTGAGGTCGGCTTCTAAATACCGACGACACCTCACGGGCCAAAGTCTCCAGCTGGCCTAAATCGGGCTGAAATACCTCTCCGTGCGTAAAATCGGCCTTTAATGGTACAGCAGCCGTATAGTCGGGCAAATCCTTCAGCTCATCGGGAAGCGATTTGTCCTTGAGCACCTTGAGCTTATTGTTGTAGGTTTTAGAGGCAGAGCGAAATACGTTATCGGTGTTCCACCAAAAGGCACGCCGTATACCCCAGTAGCTATCGTCGAGCGGGCAGTTTACGCTGGTTGTTGTTCTGGATGTTGATGGGGAATATGGATCCTCGAAATTTTCATCGGTTGTTTGGAAGCTCCCCATGAGCAGGCGAAGGTAGTAATCGTTGAGCCGAGTGCTGGTGCTATTTACCAGTGCACCAAGATATCCGTTTGCCTCAGCACGTGTGCCACGCAGAAGCATGTAGCTGATGTAACAAGGCTTGCCAGCCTCCTCGCTATGGAGCTGGTTGAGATTCCTGTATATCTCGTCCCGAAGTGCCTTTATCACCACCGAATCGGAAGAGGCACCACTGCTTGGCAGAGAAACCTGTGCCACCAAGGAGAAAGAGCAAAGAAAAAGTAGAATGGATATTGTAACTGTACGCATAGTAATCGGTGTTTTGTTGTGCTTATGGTTTAGCTGTTGGTGCCGAAAGCTGCGGTAGTACCGTAGATTCCTCTGGCATTTTCTGTGTCTCAATCTTCTTTATAACAAGTGCAGGGCTAATGGTAGATACCGGTATGGAGCCAGACTCTGCCGTACAGAAACCGTTAAACACTCCACTTCTATCGCCATTGGCCACAATTTCGGAGAACACTGCCAGTGGGGTTCCAATCAGCGTAACACCACGAACTAGCTCATCGGGTCTTCCGTCGGCATAGATGCGGTAAACCACGGTGGGAAGAATGTTGAATACGTTGGGTGAGAAGCGCATGGTGGATGTAAAGCCGCCAAACACCTCCTTAAAGTAATACCCGTATGCTTTCCCCTGCTTGCGGCACTCCTTGATAAGCTTTTTTCGCAGCTCAGCGTCGCTATCGCCGTGGGAGAACTTAACGAAAAGGTTAGACTGACGGCTAAATGGAGCACTCCCCATTTGCGCTCTTCCATGCCCGTTCGACTGAAGAATGCCCTCAATTGGTGTGCGCGACATCAGAAAGCCTTTCAGTATTCCCTTGTCAACAACAGTAACCGGCTCCCCCAGCACGCCTTGATCGTCGTACTTGTAATTGCCAAACAGCTTAACACCATCCAGCTCGCTTGCAGTTGGGTCAAAAACCACGCTTAAGCCGGGGAAAAGAACCTTTTTGCCAACCTTGTCCTTAAATGTTTGGCCATCGTATTCGTTGTTTAGCCGCTGTCCTTCTACCCTATGCCCAAAGATTTCATGGAAGAAAACCCCCGCTGCCTCTGGCGAAAGCATTACGGGTCCTGCGTAGGGTTCTGCCTGTGGCGCTCTCCTTAGCTCGCCAAGTAACGAAACCATGCTGGCCGCATCCTTCATAAGAACATCGTTGCTGGGAAATTCGCTTAAGCTGGTGGCATAGTACGACTTAAAGAGAGGTGCAAGGTTGCCTTCAACGGTTCGAACCGTGGCCATTAGCTGAAGCTGAAGTCGTGGTCGGTTCTGTACAACGCGCGTTCCTTCGGTATTAAGATAGTAAATGCGCTCATTCATAATCAGCAGGATAGCTTCGCTATGAACCACATTGGTATCACGACCAACGAAAGCGGAAAGCTGTCGCAGCTCATTCTTCCACTTCTGTAGCTCGGCTTCAGTTGGTGAAGGCATGGTGTCTGGTTCAAAGTAGGACACCGCTTTTGCCGGTGAAAAGTCGGGTATCTTGCTCTCCTTCTTATCGTCGGTTAGCTGATTCTCCATTCCCTTAAACGACTGTCGCGCCTGCTTAAAGGCCAAATCCGAGGTAAGCCACACGCTCTGGCTAATGGCAAGAGAATCGTCCTCAATGGGAAGTAGCTGTGGGAAAGAGTAGCCCTGTGAAAATGAACTTTCACCCAGTGAATTACCCGACGAATGGGTGTTATCTTGCTGGTAGCTGCCCACGCGAATTCCAACGGTAAGCACCCGAGAGGCCACATGTTGGTCCCCGGTAAGGCTTCCCGACGAGCACTGCAGCATCCACATCTTCATTTGGTTCACTCTGAAATCGATAAAATATGGAGGCTGAGGCTGTTGCTTCAACCCCTCATAAACCTTTCCCAGCTCATTCGATAGTATTCCTTCCAGCTTATCTTGCGCCGAAGCGCGAAGTGTAATGCTGCCAAGCAACCATACTGCCGCAGCAGCTACAACAATTTTACGCATTTTAAATTTTGTATTAATCCACTACTCGCTTTCTCCTAAACAACAAGGGAACACCCGTTCACCTTGCGAACATAAAGCTATAAAAGTTTTCCACAACAACGTGAGAGCAAGGTAATATTTTCATTTTTGATGGTGAATGCAAGGTTAACAGGTAATAATAATCGCTGGCAGTTTTTTATTGAATAATCCACATCCGATTTTGTTATCACCACAACAGCAAAAAAAAGCGCAGCAATGGTAAGGAAAATCATCTTTTCAAGCATAGAAGCATGAAAAAAAGTAGCTACATTTAGGCGAACTTGTAGGTGTTATGGTCACCACTTGTTGAGTATTAGTAAACAATCACTTAAACAGGGTGAAAAAGCACCAACACTTAGTATACAGCAGTGACAATAAAGTTGTGATGATCAATGGATGATAATGGCATGTAAGACAATCGAGCGACTATTTGCTCGCAATTTCTTAGTGCACATTAACCATTGAGTAAATTTCACTCAAAACGCCAAGCCATGAAGTAACATTAAAATGATTAATAAGTTTTTGAATTAACCAAAACAAAGCCAAGATGAAGAAGAAATCAATTGTTAGGAGGTTTGCCTGGACGATTGGCAGCCTTACCAGCCTTCTTATCCTCATTCTTATTGGTTACACCGCTTTTACCAACCTTAACATTATGGGTAACAGCGTTAAGCAATACGTAATGGAGGTAAACAAGCTCCAAAGTAGCCAAGTAGCTTTGGAATTTGACAAAACTGAGCAGCAGGTTAAAATGCTTGCCGAGGTTTTTCAGCTGCCCAGCGAAAACAGGGAATTTGTGATACAAGCCCTGCAAAATTCATTTAGCCAGAATGACAATCTCTACAGTCTAAGCACTATATGGGAATCAAACGGTTTCGACGGTAGGGACATCAAATGGAGAAGAAAAGCCGGCAGCAATTCCGATGGCCGATTTATTCCGTCCATTACTCAGAAAGGATTGAGCCTATACGAAGGCATTGACGTTCGCGACAACCAAGATTTCTTACGTAAGGTAATGGAATCGGACAATGTAATGGTTTCCGATCCTCACATGAGGAATGGAATTCTTTGCACCAGCATTGCCGCTCCCATTGTGAGGAATGGCAAAAATGTGGGTGTGGTTTGTGCCGATTTAAAGCTGGAGGAGATTCAGCGAATCATGGAAGGTGCTGACGTTTTTAGAGGCGTTGGTGAAATTTCGGTAGTGGCTAACAACGGCATCGTTGTGGCCAACTCAAAGCGCTCATCCGTGGTGGGCAAAAGCGTTAAGGATTTGGTTCCCGATTTTGAGCTACACATGAGCTACCTCAAAAGCGGCAAGGAAATTATGTGGGATGATGGACAGTTTGGCTACATTATCTCTCCACTCAAGATTGGAAACCCCAACGAACCTTGGCAAATTTTTATCACCGGTCCAGTACTTGCCATAATGCAGGATGCTTTACACCAGCTAAAGGTTCAGGTAAGTATTGGCTTGCTCGTTGTGCTTGCAGTTATCCTCATCGTAATTATCGTGGTTAAACGTGCCTTTAAGCCACTTATCGAGCTTACGGGTGCAAGCTCCCATATTGCCAAGGGCGATCTTTCCAAGCGCATAGCCATTAAGTCGACCGACGAGATTGGACAGCTTGCCAGCACCTTCAACGAGATGGCTGAGCGGTTGAGCGAGGTAATCGGGGTTATCTCTGAAAATACCCTCACCATCAACAGCGCCAGTCAGGAGCTCACATCTATCTCCCAGCAACTCTCGCAGGGTGCATCGGAGCAGGCCTCCAGCACCGAGGAAATTTCCAGCTCCATGGAGGAGATGACCTCCAATATCCAGCAGAATACCGACAATGCCAACCATACCGAAAAAATGGCCAACAAGGTGGAAGAGGGCATGAATAAAGTGTCAACTGCTGCATCGCAAAGTATGGCATCGGTTAAGGAGATTTCGGAAAGCATTGCTGTAATCACCGAAATAGCATTCCAAACCAACATCTTAGCCCTGAACGCTGCCGTGGAAGCAGCTCGTGCAGGAGAGTCGGGACGTGGATTTGCAGTGGTAGCTGCCGAAGTGCGAAAGTTGGCTGAGCGCAGCCGCACTGTGGCAAATCAGGTTGCAGCCCTTGCGAAGAAGAGTCTTGAGGATACAAAAAATGCAGGCGATATGCTCAACGCTATTATCCCCGACATTAAGGATACCGCTAGGCTCATCCAAGAGATTGCCGCATCGAGCTACGAGCAAAATACTGGTGCTGAGCAGATAAACAGCTCCATACAGCAGCTCAACCAGGTAACCCAGCAAAACGCTGCGGTGGCCGAAACGGTGTCGTCCAACGCCGAAGAGTTGGCAACTAAGGTTGCGCAGCTGGAGGAGGCAATATCCTACTTTAAGCTTAACGAATAGGCCTTTTCAAAAATAGATTAGCCATTGGCAACGGGTAAAACCGCCTGTCAATGGCTTTTTTTTGCCAAAACCCCAAATGTGCTAAACGTGTCCGCTATGCTGTAGACTCAGCAGATCAACCATCTCCCGAAGTGTAGCAATCTGATTTTCTTGAGCTAGAATAGTTTTTTCCATTGCCGCAATCAACCGCTCCTTTTCCATACATCGCTCGCAATCAGCCGCTTCAGCTTCAATGCTACATCTTTTTGACCGACTCCCCTTAACTTTTCCACCAGAATTAAGCTTTACGTTAAGATTTTGGTTCTTATCACGGAAATAATCACCACTTCCCAAAATGATAAATTCTGGATTTGCGCCAAACTCAATACAGAACTTTTGTATCAAATCTACACCAACATTTGTCCTGCCTTTCAAAACCTCGTTAAATGCTTGTGGACGGTAATTAAGTCTATATGCCGCTTCAGCCCTTGATTTCACAAGTCCAGCCTTTTCTATCAAATCGAAAAGCAAAACAAACCTACTTCGTAATTCATCTCGCATAAATACATTATTTCTGTATTTTCTGTTGCAAATACTGAATTTCTGTATAATTTTGTAATACTAAGATATGCCAAAATCTTGAATTTGAGACCAAAACCATCACAAGATGAAATCGAACTCTGGAATTATCAGTATGGGTGGATACTACCCTGGGAAATCCTTTCCCAAAAAGTCCCTTTCAGGTTTCACAGCCTACCTAAAGGAAAATACCCTACTCCCTGCGGACTACATCCAAGAGATGGAATCTACAGGAAAACACCCTGGGCGGTCCGAATCCAACGAGGAGGGCTGGGTTAACCAACCCTGGTATGAGGCGTGGCTTCAAACCTTACCCGAAAAAAAACGCAAAGATCCATTTCAGGGCGGCAAATACCGCTGCCGTGTACCCATGGATCCTGAATCTGTTCGCGCTTCCACATTTCCTCATCCAATGCTCGCCTCCGATGCCGAAACTATAGCTGGTGCCATGGCCATCTACAGCTCGGGCCTAGCAAAGGAAGATATTGACTTGGTACTGGTGTCATCTCTAGTTCCCGACCGACACGTTCCACTCAACGCATCCCTTGTTCAGCACAAGCTAATGCTGCCCAATGCCGGAGCCTACAACATGGATACCTGCTGCTCCTCCTTCATTACCATGACCGAAACAGCCATGGCCCTAGTTAACACAGGCGTTAAAAAGAACGTGCTTATTGTGGCCAGCTCGCTTGATTCCATCATCAACGACAAGTCAACCTACTACTCCGTATGCACCGGCGATGCTGCTGTTGCCGGAATAGTATCCAAGGTTGAAGCCGGTCATGGATACATCACCTCCGCCTCTATCAGCAACGGTGCTAGGCACGAAGCTATTGTATTCAAGAGCAGGCAACCGCTCCTCTTCAAGGGAACCAGTCAAGGTCCAAGCCATGAGCAGGAATGCGTAACCTTTCTCAATGCAGAGTTAACTCGCCAAATTGGGGCAACAGCACAGGAAGATATGCTTCAAGTAGTTACCGCTGCACTGGAGAAAAAGGGCCTATTTGGCAAAGATATAGACTTTGCAGCCTTTCACCAACCGGTAAAATGGGCTCCCAATGCTTGGCGTGAAGCCATTGGTCTACCGGAGAATAAGTTCGTTGAAACTTATGAGCTCTACGGAAACATTGCCTGCGCCTCATCGCCTACAAACCTGCTGGTTGCACTAGAGCGCAACATGATCAAGGCTGGCGACAACGTGCTTATGGCCTCATCCGGCGTTGGTGAAAATCATATCGCCCTCCTCCAAAAGGTGTCCGTTAAGCTCATCGAGAACATCCGACGGTTTAACGAAGGCACTGGTACCACAAAGCAAGAAGAGAAGCATTCGCTAACGGCTTAAACTATGGCGCTGCATTTACACCACATTGGGGTAAAGGTAGACGACATCCAGCAAACTTCCCGGCTGCTCTGCAGCACGGGAGGTTTTGAGGCTGAACCAACAGCCTACTATCCAGAGGTTGGGATGCAAATTGGCTTCATCAGCATGAGCAACACCTTAGTGGAGTTGCTTCAGCCGGTGGACAAGAGTTGCCCCATCGCGGATGTCGAAAACGGACTTCACCACCTTGCTTTTGAGGTGGAGAATCTTGAAGCCTTTTACACCGAAGTTTGCCAGACACCCTCTTTTTGTCAGGTTGGGCCAATCAGGAAAGGTCGGCATAGCCGAATATTCTTTTTCCAGATGAAGGCTATGCCTGGTCTTTGGTACGAATGCATGGAAAAAACCAAGACAGATGATGGAACAGGTAGCCATAGTTACCGGTAGCACAAAAGGCATCGGTAAAAGCATTGCCATAAAACTTGCAGAGCAAGGCATCAAGGTTGTAATCACAGGACGAAGCGAGAAGTTGGGAGAAGAGGTTGTTCGGAGTATAGAACAGTCAGGTGGGACAGCTCAGTTCTTCAAGGTTGACTTAGCCAGCAACGATGAGGTCAATGGCTTCTGCGACCACTTTCTGAAGCATTACAGCAGGCTCGATATCCTTGTAAACAACGCAGGAGTTTCAGGCCCAATGGGTCCCATACTGCAAACCCCAATTGAATCGATTGCTTCAACATTCAGGGTTAATGTAGATAGCATATTTCTGCTATGCCAACGGCTTATTCCAATGATGGAACGGCAGCACTGGGGCAGAGTAGTTAACATCTCCTCCATAGCCTACCGCCTTACCCCTGCCAACTCTGCGGTATACAACATGAGCAAAGCTGCGTTAAATGCATTCACCCAAACATTGGCAAAAGAGGTAGGCCCAATGGGTATTACCGTTAACGCCATTGCGCCGGGGCTCATTTTAACCGACAGAATTCTCAATGAACGGCTTCCGGGAATGGCTGCCAAGGCAGGCATCTCCGTGGAGCAGATGCGTAAAGAGTTAACCAAAGGATCGCTTACCAACCAGCTAGCAACCCCGGAAAATATTGCAGCCACAGTTGCATTTCTCGTCACAGAAGGCGCTTCGGCAATAACTGGAGAAATACTGAACATATCTTCGGGGGCCTAAGGCCAAAACCAAAAGAGCCATGAAACCAACATATCAAGAGCTGTGTGCGTTTATGGAGTCCTATTTCGACGCCTACAACCGCTACGGCCAAAATGAGGAGACCATGCACCGCATGGACGAATACTATGCCGATGAATTTGTGTCGGTAGCCTATATGCAGCTTAAGGGTCAGGATTACCCCCTTCGGCTGGAGTCTAAAAAAATCTGGCTTGATTTTCTCGTAAAGGGTCATCTACGTATTGTGGAAGACTTTATACCACTGGAATATAGCATTGATCCGGAACAGCTAACCTGCACGGCCAAGCTTCAAATTAAGAAGTATGCCAAGCCAGAGGGAATGCTCATCACCGACATGGACGCCATTGCCTACTACAAGATTAAGGTGGGTGAAAACGGCAACCCCATGCTTCGCTATCTTGACTTTTACTGCGGCGATCCCGCCAAGTTTGCAAGCCTTTACTAACCAACCTTAATCCTTATTGCCATGAGTCGAAAAATAAATGAATACACGCTAATAACCGGTGTAATTGGAGAAGACGTTCACGTCACTGGCATTCGCATTATGGAACATGCCCTAAAGAGTACTGGATTTACCGTATACTCCCTTGGCATCCATAACTCTCAGGATGATTTTATTAAGGCCGCTATCGACTACCATGCCGATGCCATTCTGGTATCCTCTCTCGGTGGGCATGCCGAAATTTTGGTTGACGGATTTCGCCAACGGTGTGAGAAGGCTGGACTTGGAAAAATTCACCTCTGCCTTGGTGGCCAGCTGGTGATTCAGGAAGAGCCTTGGGAAACCACGGAAAAACGCTTTAAGGATATGGGGTTCGACCGGGTTCACAAACCGTTCATTCTGCCCAAAGATGCCATTGAATACCTAATGATCGACCTTAACATCCGTAAGGAAACCTTGGATAAACAACCCTCAGCTTAAATCAATCCCAATGAACGTAAGCAATAAGAGATGGAGTAACGACTACTTCTTTAAGGAGCGACACGAGGTGCTTTCCATGTGGCCAACGGGCAGGGAGGTTGACCTCAAGGATGCCTTCAAATACCACCACGGCATGCCGCCATTAAAGAATGCTTCCAACAAGGCTATGGAGGCATTACGCACGGGTAAGACCATGATGTGCCCGTCAACAGGGAAAGATACCATTGATGCCCATAGGGGATTGCTTCAGTATATGCAGAATGAGGCGAAGGTGGAGTTTGTTACCACCTACATCGACAGCCTAACGCGCAACTGTAAGTTTGACGTTGCAAGTCAGGAGTTGAAAAAAGCCATAAATACTGGTAATCCAAGGCTAAATGGCTTCCCAGTTGTGGAACACGGAGTAAAAGGAAACCGGGAAATTATAAATGCTCTGAACATACCCGTGCTTCTTTTTGGCCCCACCCCCGACGCCCGCCTTACCCACGAGATTGGCCTAGCTGGCGGTCATACGGGCTATTCTGGAGGTCCGCTTATTAGCTTCTGGAATTATACCAAGAATGTACCTGTGGAGCAGATAATCCACAACTTTCAATACATCAATAGGCTCATGGGTCACTATGAGGAACACGGAGTTCCCATACTCTACTGCGTTAGCGGAGCCATGCCCGCTACCAGCCCTCCATCACTAATGCTTGCGCCCGAAATTATTGAGGTGCTCATTGCTGCTGAACAGGGCGTAAAGCACATGCAGCTCAATTGCTGGGTGCAGGGACACTTTGCTCAGGACTTAGGGATGATTGTTACCTTCCGTAAGCTGGCTAGGGAATACCTCGACCGGTTTGGCTACAACGACGTAAAGCTAACCACCTACTGCGTAAGCCCCACTGGTCGGTTTCCGCTGGAGCAGGATCAGGTCTACGGCCTCATCTCCTACTACTCGGTGCTGGCTGTGCTTGGACAGGTTCAGGTTGTTGGCTCCCGTACCATCGACGAGGCACACCATATCCCCACCAAGGAGGGCACGGCTCACAGCTTCCGATGCGCAGGAATGGCAATCAACATGCTGCAAGCTCAGCATTTCAACGTGCTCGACAATGCCGATGTAAGACAGGAAGCCTACTATACTGAAATTGAGACCCGTGCCATGCTGGAAAAGGTGCTTCAGCTAGGTAATAACGACATTGTTGTTGGCACAGCAGCCGCCATTGCCGAAGGTGTTCTCGACCAGCCATACTCCACCAGCCAGCTGGTTAAATCAAAGGTGATGGGGGTAAAAGATGCCACTGGAGCAGCTCGTTTCTATGACTTTGGCAACCTTCCATTCGACGCTGAGATACGGGAGTTTCACCGGAGCAAAATTGCCGAACGTGAAAAGGTAATAGGGAAAAAGGTGGATTACGACATTGTGGTGAAGGACCTTACGGCGGTTAGCGATGGAGCCATTCTACCGATACTATAAACCCAATTATATAAGCCGATCAGTAGATTACCCTGAAAACCCGCATCGTCAGCCAGAGGCTGACGATGTCGGGTTTTCTCTTTTTACCATTATATAAGGTATAACGAATAAATGATGTAGCCTGAATATTTCTCAATAATAACCGATTGCTTTACACAATTCCTTAACTTGGTATGGATTTCTCCACAATTAGAATCATAACTATACAACAATAAATACTATACTACCATGAAAGGAAAGCTGATTGCTCTTGCTATTGCACTGGGCCTTGCCATGAGTACTACTGCGCAGGTTCCTATAAACTCAAAAATCGAAAAGGTTACCGTATTCGTTTCCGGTGCCCAAATTACGCGCACCGCTCCAGTGGAGCTAAAAGCCGGGACCACCCAGCTGGTGCTCTCTGGACTATCGCCTAATATTAATCCACAGTCCATTAGTGCAGGGTTTAGCAACGATGTTACCATACTCTCGGTAACCCAGAGCATAGACTACCTAAACCAGCAAGCAAAAACGGAGGAGATAACCAAGCTGCAATCGCAGCGAAAATTGCTGCAGGACAAGGTTACCGTTGAGCAGAACAAAATTACCATTCTTCAGCAGGAGGAGAATCTGCTGCGCGAAAACCAAAAGTTGGGAAGCCAAAACGTAGGGGTCAAAATTGTTGAGCTAAGGGAAGCCGCCGATTTTTTCCGAAGTCGACTCACCGAAATTAGCAATCTGAAGCTGGCTTCACAGAATAGCATTGCCCAGCTAAATCAAGAAATTGGCAAGATAACCCAGCAGCTGCAGGAGCTTAATGCTCAGCTCGACCAACCCACGGGAGTGATACGAATGATGGTTTCTACAAGCAGTGCCACTACCAGCAAGCTCACCATCTCCTACCTGGTAAGTCAAGCCAGCTGGACACCATACTACGACCTTCGCATTAAAGACATTAACAACCCCGTGACCTTTGGCTACAGAGCTACAGTAGTGCAAAATTGTGGGGAAAATTGGGATAAGGTGAAGCTGGTGCTATCGTCGGGTAATCCCAGCAGAAATGGCGTAAAGCCTGACATTACCCCTTGGTATCTCTCCTTTTACCAACCCACCCCGCTTCCAATGCGCATGATGAACGCCAAGGCTGCCGGAGTGACCCTAGACAAAATGGCCGATGCAGAGATAATGATGGAGACAGACGAAAATATGCCGATGGAGTCAAAGAAGATGAGTCAGCAATCGGCTCCATCAGCACCACCATCGAACCTACGCAATAACGAAACCACTGCCGAATTTGAGGTTGCCGATCTCTCTACCATCCCATCGGACGATAACCCTTACAACGTAAGCATTGCCGACTTCACCCTACCTGCCACCTACACTTACCAGAGTGTGCCAAAGCTGGACAAGGCCGTTTTCCTCTCTGCTGGAATTACCGGTTGGGAAGCCTACAGCCTGCAGGATGGTGAGGCCAACCTCTATTTTGAGGGCACCTACGTTGGTTCAACCACTCTCAGCACCCGCGATGCCTCCGACACCGTAAACATTTCGCTGGGTCGTGACAACGGCATTAGCATAAACCGAGAAAAGGTAAAGGACTTCTCCGCCACCCAAATGCTCAGCTCGCAGCGGAAGGATACCCGCACATGGGTAATCACCGTCCGCAACAACAAGTCGCAAAAGGCCGACATCACCGTTACTGACCAAATTCCGCTCTCCACCAACAACGACATAACCGTTGAAAAAGGGGAGCTCTCGGGTGCCAGCTGCGACGACAAAACCGGACTGCTAACCTGGACCTTCACGCTTCAACCCAAGGAGACCAAGAAGATTACCTTCAGCTACTCGGTGAAGTATCCCAAGAAGAATAAGGTGATTTTGGAATAGAAAAGAGGAAGAATTCTGCTGATTGTAGAGACGCAAGATTTTGCGTCTCTACTCCATTTTAGTTCGTTGTAAGACTTTACCGCCTAGAAATGCACATCGAATAGTTATTAATTGATAGTCACAGACTATAAAACAACACTTTTCTGAACTAATTAAACTTCTCCCCCACATACTTCACCAACCCACTGCTTGGTGTTGGTATCCACAAAACATTGTGGCTATCGAAATAGAATGTTATTATATAGTTAGTCTTTAAATAGTTGTTCACATTGTATACAATCCATTTACCATCACTGTATTTGGCAATTCCATTATCGAATGTTGAAATCCAAAACTTCCCACTCTTGTCATATCCAAACTCACTAACATCCTGACTAGGAAACTTATCGGTAATATCCACCCAGCTATTATCAGAAAATCGGTATACTTTTCTCCAATAGCTGCTTGATATTACTATTCCATTCCAATCTTCAACAGCTGTGATATCCTTTAATTTTAAAGGGGCTGGTAGCTCCAAAGAATGGAGAGCTCCATTTTCAACGTATTCAATATTAGATGTTAGGGTATCCGGTCTATTTCCAAAATAGCCCCATTCCCCAAGAAACCAAAGCCTTTCCCTTGAATCAATCTTGAATTTGAAAACAGGTATTCTACTGGAAGATAGGTGAGAATATTTATCAGCTTTATCTAAAATAACTCCTGAAAATCCAAAAGCATAGTATTTGTCTCCTTTAAACTCAATAAAGTCAAATAATTGATCACCCCTATTAACTATGTTTGCAAGACGTTGATTTTGTTCATAGTATGGAGACCAAGCATAATCATCAAAAATAGAAAGAAAGGTATTGTTTATGACTCGGATATGACTTGTTACTAGGTGACCATCTATTGCTCGCAAAAAAGATGGTCCATCAACTTGAAAATGTATCCATTTATTAGAACGAAAAACAGAAATAGCTGATGGAGTTGAAACCCATGTTTCATTGGCAAACTCACATACATTACTTACGGTATTACTTGGTAACTGACTAAGGCTGTCAACATAGTTCCAGTTGTAGTATGTCCACAATGAATCTATAGCTGTTCCTATATCAGGCTTTTCTATGCTTACTGAGTCGAGCGACTTGGTACAAGAAAATGTCACAATACCAATAATTCCAATTATAACAATCGATTTTATCCTCATGCTTAACATTTCATTAATGACCTAATAGTGCTTTTTCTAAAAAATGAAAATTGATCATTTCCAAAATTTGATTTTTGTAATTACACTTCCAGTATCAGGTTATGGCCACAGCTCTCTCCACCAAGGCACATGGAATAGCGGCATATAGTCGTGCCAGTCAAAGAAAAAGGAGAAGAATATGTGAATTGCTGGTCCCATAAGCAAAGCCAACGACACGTAGAGCACCAACTCCCTCTTCGTCATTCGCAGGATTAGTGGAGGAAGCACAAACGTAACCAAGGCAGGAAGTCCGTAGAATATCCACCAAGGCAAGCCACTTCCATAGGTAATGCGGGCAAAGGCCATACCTCCAACAACAGCAATAAGTGCCAACAATGCTATTTTATATAGTGGTAAGTGAGAACGTTTTCGTATGCTAAACACCAGCATCGCAATAAATACAATCAGCGCCACAGCCATGTAAACAAAAAACTTTCCAATACCTTGAGTTTCGATGACCATATTCAACTTTTAAAATTTAGGGAAACATCGAGATTTTAAAATTACACATTATAACTTCCTGTAACAAACTTTATGTAACTGCTCATATAAAACCAAGTAAATCTTCAATTTCCATTTTTATAGAAGCTTGTATCGAATATTCTCCCATCTTTCAACCTCCTACTCCATTCCTTCATATACACCACATGCTATAAGAGTATTTTATTGTCTCATTGTCTCATTGTCAAACCGCGTCCCCTCTCTCCTTTCGCTCATCCATAAACCAGGAGGTTACAAAGCCAGTGAAGGTGCCAAAGAGCCCCACACCTGTTATCATAAGAATAACAGCAATAATTCGCCCCTCGGTGGTTACTGGGTAGAGATCGCCATACCCAACGGTGGTAATAGTAGTAAAGGCCCACCAAATTGCATCACCAGCCGTTTTGATGTTGCTGTTGGGCGCCGTTTCAAAGCTCAGAATACCAATGGAGGAAAAGATAATAATCAGCACCGAAAGGATTACCACTGAGGTGAAGGCCCCCTTAATCCTATCGCGAAACACATAGCTAAGAAGCACGTGGGTGGAACGAAAGGCACGGATAAGACGAAAGAGCCTGACCAGTCGAGCAAGCCGTCCAATGCGTAAAAAATCGACATTGGGGATGCTCGATAGCAGGTCTATCCAGCCCCATCGCATAAACCGCAACTTGTTTTTGGCCTTTACAAACCGGTATACAAATTCAAAGAGGAATATGAAGCATATGGCTGTGTCGATAACGTGCAGCATTTGCGACACCTGAGGGCGCAACTTCACAAAGGTATCTACCACCAGTGCCACCAGCACATAAATGGTAAGCAACATTATCAGAATATCCAGAAAACCTATGTTCTGTTCACTTTTTTGATTCATGGCCAGTTGTAATTAGTTACTCAAAGGTAAGTAAAGCAGTTTGTTGAGGTGTAGCTCACCCAAACAAAATTTATCAACCATATTACCGTTCGAAATCGAACATCAGCTGTTCGAAATCAAGGCAAAGCACCATACCAAATACGTTATCCATAAATACATAAACACCTAATATAGTTATAATTACACACAACGGCACACTATCTGCAAAACGGGAACATGTATTCAGAACTATCGAACAATTCACCATCAACAATAACTCTTATCGCCATGAAAAGAATTACGCTATCACTGCTAACGCTGGCATTTTTAGCCCTTGGAACAACGGGAGCCATTGCTCAGCAGGCAAAAGCCATTAAGGTTGACCTTAGCACGGTTACGAAGCTCAAGCTGGACGTATCGTGCAAGATAGAGCTTACGCAGAGCGCCACTCCCCTCCTTGCCATTGAGGCCGATGATGAAGTTCTCAACGAGATAACCTCCAACGTTTCGGGTGGTGAGCTCTCCATAAAGAGAGACAAGCGCAACCAGAAACAGAGCGAAGTTACCATATACCTGGCTATTCAAAACCTTGAATCGATAGAGGTTGTTAGAGATGTAAACCTAGAAGGCAAGGGTGAGCTGAAGTTCAACAAGCTGGCCATTAAGGTTAACGGTGTACTCACAGCTGACCTGAACCTTAACACTTCCCTTTTCGATATTCACAGCAACGGTGTGCTAACGCTTACCGCGTCTGGTAATGCTGACGTGCTCAACCTCGAAATGCCAGGCGTGGGAAAGGCCAACCTGCTCAACCTGAAGGTTAACAAGGCCACTGTTGAGGTTGACGGTGTGGGAAAGGCACAGGTAGATGTGTCGGAATACCTTCAGGCAACGGTAAATGGAGTTGGCAAGATAAGCTACAAAGGCCACCCCACCCTTAAGCTCAAAGTATCCGGAGTCGGTAGTATTTCAGAGATATAAAACACTTAAAAACTAGAGCGATGAAGGCACAAAAAGCAATATTGACAGCGTTGCTTACTCTTGGACTTTTCGCCACGCTGAACGCTCAATCAGACACCACCGGCATTAGAGAAGAGGCCGTTAGCTTTACCCGAGGAGATGCAACCTACTCCGGCACGCTCTCCTTGCCAGCAAACGAAGGTGTTTATCCACTTGTTATCATGGTGAGCGGTATGGGGAATCAGGACAGAGACTGGTCATTTATGCGAGGCAAGTATAAGATGGCCAAAATCATCAGTAACTACCTGAACCAAAATGGCATTGCCGTTTACCGCTACGACGACCGTGGCTTTGGCAAATCTACCGGAACAGCTGAAACCCTAACTAGCTTCGACGACCTCGCCGAAGATGTATATGCCGCCGTATCTACCTTAAAGGAGCACAAGGAGATTGGCAAGGTGGGATTGCTAGGACATAGCCTTGGTGGAATTCTCTCCATAATGGCCGCCTCTCGCCACAATGATATCGACTTTATTATCACCCTTTCGGGTTCATACCAAAATGGTGGTGACATAATGATGGAGCAGGCTCGCACCCTAAAGAGATGGAAAACTTCTGCAAATATGACAGACGATCAAGTTATTGCCAATGGTGAGAAATTTGTTCGAAACTGGATCTCCTACTCCCAAACTGGCCAGGGACTCGACACCATGAAACAGGTGTTAAGCGACCTCATCAAGTATCAAATTGAGAAGATGCCGCCTGAAATCATGGCCAAAAATCTACAGACATACAAGGACACTGCTGACCTCTACCAGCAATCGCTTGACGAGGTAATGGCTTACTATACCTCTTCACACCAAAAATCATTTGCGGTTTACGATCCAGCAGAAGACTTCAAGAAAGTCACCTGTCCCGTTCTTATCCTCTTTGGAGAAAAGGACAAGCACGTGGTGGTTGCCTCCAACATGCCTAAGGTAGCTCAGGCTCTTCCCAAATCGCTAGTAACCGACATCACCATTAAAATAGTTCCCAAGGCAGACCATGGTTACTCCGACGAGGAGCACATAAAAAAAGGGGAGATGGTTCCGGGGACGAATGAGTTTATTGCAAACTGGGTAAACTATCGAAAGTAAAGCCATCGCATCATATAAGCATGCAAAGGCTAGCATCACAAAATATTAGAGTTGTAATTGATGTTAAATTTTAGGTTTAGGTTTAGGTTTTCTTCATTCTAGCCATCAGCAGCTAGATTGTGCAAGAGGCTGGCTTGTGAAAGTCGGCCTCTTCTTTTGTAAATCGACGTTTTTGCCCCATAGAATTTCCCTCCCCTAGAGTAGCAGCGCTGCTAAGCCTTTATTTCATTGGGCGAGCAATGAATCGTAATACTGTATAGAATTGGATAACTTGCAAACGATTGACAGCAATTTCACCCATTTCATCAACATTTATGATAATGCAAAGCTAAGTCTGTCTGCCGATTGTTTCTAACATATAATATGCTCTAAAAATGACCACCGCCGAATCCATAAAAAACAGCAAACCTGCTTGGATAGATATTATCCGCAAGTATAACTTTCCCAACACTTTTCACAGCTGGTGGCAGGTGATCAACTCCGTTGTTCCCTACGTTTTGCTCTGGGTGCTCATGGTATATAGCCTTCAAATATCCTACTGGCTTACGCTGCTGCTCTCCGTTTTTGCTGCAGGCTTCCTAATTCGAATCTTTATCATATTTCACGACTGTGGTCACGGTTCGTTTTTTAAATCGCAACGGCTCAACACCATAGTGGGAATTCCTCTGGGGCTGCTGGTATTTACAGCCTACCACAAATGGCACCACGACCACAAGGAACACCATGCAACCATTGGCAATCTTGACAAGCGAGGCGTTGGCGACGTAAAAACGTTAACCGTTGAGGAGTATTTAAAGCTTACGAGGTGGCAGAAGTTCAGCTACCGCTTCTACCGTAATCCTATCTTCCTTTTTGGCATTGCCCCCATTCTTCTCTTTCTTGTTCAGAATCGCTTTACCAAGCCCTACATGAATCGAAAGGAGCAGCTATATCTCCACCTCTCCAACCTTGCCATTGCCGTTGGGGTGCTGCTTATGGTATGGGCCATTGGCTGGAAAGCCTACCTAATGATTCAGCTTCCGGTAATTTACATTGCTACGGTACATGGTGTTTGGCTATTCTACGTTCAGCATCAATATCCCTACACCATGTGGACACGGACAGAAAAGTGGGATTTTAAGACCATTGCCCTGCAGGGTAGCTCCTTCTTTAAGCTACCGCGAGTGCTCCAGTGGTTCACCGGAAACATTGGCTTTCACCATATACACCACCTAAGCCCAAGAATTCCCAACTACAAGTTGGCAAAGTGCCATAAGGAGAATAATCTCTTTCACAATATTACCCCCATCACCTTCTTCTCCAGCCTTCGCTCGCTACGGCTACGGCTTTGGGATGAAAAAAAACATAGACTCATAGGGTTTAGCGAGATAAGGAGAGGTGTTGCGGGATAGACACTCGCACTGTTTGCTCTTCCAGTTTGACATGCTTCGCTTAAATAGAAATCGCTAATCTTGTGGTCGTAGGCGAAGAGGTAGCGGTCTATCAGATAGAGAAATAACAAAAGAACCCTAGTTCACAAATTGACTGGATTCTCAGAAAGGAAATTATTTCTTATTAAAATACTCTATGCTCAGGCCATTTTCAGGTTCATTCCTATCATAAGTGATAATGAAATTTTTAAAATCGTTACTTCCAGAAAATTTAAGATACCTTTTATCAATCCATTCACCATCTTCGTTGGGTGTGTCAATATGATTAAAACAGGAACTAATTTGAAAATATGACTTGGCAATAATATTGCATTTATTATCTAATTGCATAGAAATAACAATCTGGGAAATACCTGCACCACATGGTCCATAAGGATTGCTAGATGAACCTTCGTAACCATCTAACCTGAGAACCATAAAATAATTATTATTTTTCAATACCCAATCTAACACCTTTAGGGAAAATAGCTTTCCACCAATACTATCCAAGTTGTATAACTTTAACTTATCGACTTTTTTAATTCTTAGATATCCATTATAATCTTCAAATGGAACAAAACTTCCAATTAATCTGAAAGAGGCTTTCCTTTTATTATTTATTTCAATCCAATTACCATCAAACGATGAATCCGGTTTTACAACGCCAACAAACTTGGCTGTTTTATTTATTTCGTCATCAAATTCATAGATAGTTATTATGCTATCTTTCTTATATCCAAGAATATTTATATTCTGAGAATATTTCTTATAAAAATAATAACCTGAGATAATATTGTTTTCCATCTTGTAGTGCATCTCTATCTCAGATTGACCAATTTCCCCTGAAATAACATATTGATAGTCAACCGGAATGATGCATATTTCAAACCCCTCCTGACAGTATAAATTCACTTGAAAGAAAAGAAATATTACAACGAGAAAACTTTTCATAATTAATCTCAATTAGGCATCATATTGAACATTCATAACACACCAAAACTGCGGATATTGCTACAAAGAAGTATGATAAGCATCAACTTTTAAAGGATTGAACTACCCCCTTTCCTTACACCCTTTCAGCAAATGCCATGATATGCCCATCGGGGTCGGCACAGTAGGCTACGCTGTCGCCCCAATCGCGCTGCTTGGGCATGCTCAGTGATACACCGCCAGCCTTCACCGCACGCTTGAAATACTGCAGTGGATCGTTCACATAGAGGTAAATCTCGCTACGTGGAATACCGCTTCCCTCCGAGGGGTGAGGCACTCTATCACCCAGCATACGAGCAACCCCATTCTCGGGCATTAGCCCTAGCTTGCATCCAGGGGCAACCACAAATTCGGTCATGCCGGGAACGTCGAGCACAGGCTCCAGCTGCAGCACCTCGCGGTAGAAATCACGACTCCGCTGCTGCTCAGCCACATATAGAATATACATTACCTTGGTATCCATCGGTATAGTGTTTTGCGTTGGGTATGGCTAAGGTAAAAAAAAGCCGGGTAACCCCGGCCAAATGTCGTAAAAAAAGAGGCGTTAACCCTTTAACCGGCTACCAAACTTCTCGTTAGAGGCCGCTATGGTAAGCAGGCAAAGCTTATAAAGCACTCTGGCCCCCACATTGGCATCCCAATCGTTGTCGGCTGGGGAAACCTCGTTGAGGTCGAAGCCAATAATCTGCTTGCCGCTCTTTACCACCATTCGCAGCAAGTAGTGCGCCTGGTTGAACGATAGACCACCAACCACAGGGGTACCGGTATTGGGGCACAATTCGGGTTGCAACCCATCGATATCGAAGCTGATGTAAACCTTCTGTGGCAGCTGGGCAACAATGGCCTCACACTGTTGGTGCCATAGCTTACCGTTGAACGCTTCGGCCTTCAGGTCGTAGTCGTTGAACATTACTACACGGCTGTCGGCTTGAGCCAAATTAAATTCATCCTGACAGAGATCGCGGATGCCCACCTGCACCAACTTTTGCACCTGCTGCAGCTTGAGTGCATTGTACATGATGGAGGCATGCGAATAGGTGAAACCCTCGTAGGCCTCGCGAAGGTCGGCATGAGCGTCAATGTGCAGAATACCAAAGCTCTCGTGATGGTCGGCTAGTGCACGTATCAAACCCAGCGGGGTGCTATGGTCACCGCCAACGAGCCCTATAATCTTTCCTTTATCGAGCCATTCGCCAGTCTCTTTAGCCACGGAATCCACCATTTCCTGACAGGCTTCATTCACGGTTTCGAGGTGCTGCAGGAACTTGCGGCCCTCGGGGTCCCCTCCCTGCTCCAGATAGCTAATCATGGCCTCCGCTATGTCGCGGTTCTTGGAGCTGGTGGTGTAGAGGTCGTCATCGAACGGAATGGTGCCAATGGCAGCCGACCAAGCGTCGGGTACGTCAAAATCGAAAAGGTCGACCTGCAGCGAGGCGCTCAGCATGGCTTGAGGTCCGTGCGATGCACCTCCTCCGTAGGATGTGGTTACATCCCATGGCACAGAGTAGAGTATCAACTCCGATTCCTCGGGAGTATAGGGCAAGCCAAAGTAGTTGCCGTTGGCAATACCAATGTCGTTGGGGTTAAATTCTTTGCTCATGATCTATCTGTTGACGTTGTGATTAGAATCAATTACTTCTGTAAGGAGGCAAAAGTAGCGTTAAATGTGCATTTTACAAAAGGTAAAAACTAGTCGAGCTGCAGGTTCAGTAACTTATCAACCCCCTCATTTTTCAGAATAAGCAGGCCTATTCGCTCGTTGGATACCCCCTCACGAATGCGGTAGTCGAAGCGGGGCTTACCATTCTCCAGTGCGGAGCTGAAGCAGCTAAACGAAACAGTTGGCAGTGGTTTCAGATCTTCGGCCAGCTCGAGCAGGTGCGAGGAGATAACCACCAAGCAGCCGGGGTTTTGCGCCAGCCCCTTTATTACCATCAGGGAACCATCGTAGGCATCCTTAATGTTGGTACCCTTAAAGAGCTCATCCATGATAAGCAGCACGCGCGGCGTATCGCGCACAAACTGCGCTGCCTTTTTCACCCTCAGTACCTCGCTATAGAAGTAGCTGTAACCCAGCGTAACGCTGTCCACCGTGTTTATGCTAGAGAGAATACCGTTAAGCATGGTCATTCTGGCACTCTTTGCAGGGATAGGGAATCCAAGGTGCGCTAAGTAGACAGAGATGCCCAATGCACGTAAAAAGGTGGTTTTCCCGGCCATGTTTGGCCCCGTGAGAAACACCACGTTTCCCTTCTCCCCCATTTTAAAACTATTGGGAACCGGAGCTTTCAAAAACGGATGCCACGCCTCATTCAGCTCAAGGTAAGGCTCCTCCTTATCCTCCATTTCGGGAAAAACAAAGCCCAGCCGCTGCTTTGCTTGAGCAATGGCGATGAGCGCCTCCAGCTCATATACTTGATTAAGCATGAGCACAAACCGCACCGACTCCTTTCCCCTAAGCAACCTGTCGAGCAGCAGCAGCTGATAGCCTCCCGGCATTTTTTCACTCTGAAAAATGGGTGTTAACATCTCATGCAATAGTGCCTTTTCAATGGCAGCCACGTAACGCTGCAGCAGCACTGGTAGCTTGCCGTTATCCACCTGGCTGAGCCAAAGTTTCAGCTTGCGTATATAGGCAAGCAGGTGACGTGTGCCTTGCACTGCAATCTCCCGAAATTCACGGTTAAATGTTCTACGCATAATGCCTTCGGCCACCGAAATTCCTCCCGACCGAAACAGCAAAGGTTTCAACTTAGATATGTAGTAAAGGTTTATGCCGTTGGACTCCTGAGGGGTAATGGGAAAATCCCATAGCGGTAGATTCTCCACAATGTGCTGTATGGACCGTTGAACCTCCTGAACCTGTTCTATGTTACTAAACGGGTTGTAGAAGCGCTCCTTCAGCTTCAACTTTCCATCGGGGGTGACTGTGTCGTCAAACAGGTCTAAAACTGTTTTGTCGCCGTGACCTTCAAAAATTTGAAAGTCGTCGGTAGTATGGTGGTCAACTTGCAATCGGGTCTCCATGGCCGCACAATTTTTGTCCTGCTGAAGATAGGAAACTAAAAGGGATTTGCGTTATTTTGTGTAGGAAAGTGCGAATGGGAATGGAGGAAGTCAGAAGGCTGGTACCGACTGACCGAAGAATATTCGCCAAAAGCAATGGGCAAACAAAAAATATGATAAGCATTGCGGAGTTGTAATGAGGTAGTCAATAGAGCGTTTACCTTTGGCTTAAAAACTGAATCGCTAAATAACTAAAACATAGAACCATGAAGAGATTTCTAAAGATTTTTCTGAAGTCACTGGGCATTTTTCTTGGTGTGGTAATTCTTGCCATGATTTTGATCCCAATGCTTTTTAAAAGCCAAATTCTGAACAAGACCAAGGAGGTAATCAACCAGAACGTAAATGCCAAGGTGGAGTTTTCGGACCTTAGCCTATCGCTATTCCGTCATTTTCCCAACATGAGCATATCGCTCCGCGACCTTAGCGTGGTGGGCATCGACAAGTTTGCCAGCGATACGCTGGTATCCTTCACCTCACTTGACATGTCGGTGAACCTGGCCAGCGTAATTTCAGGCGATCAGATTAAGGTGAACGCCATTAGCCTGAATGATCCAAAAATATATGCAAAGGTGCTAGCCGATAGCTCCGTAAACTGGGATATTGCCAAACCTTCGGAAACCACCGAGGAGGCGCCAGCGGATACCACGGCAGGCTCGCCCTTTAAGCTATCGCTAAAGTCGTTCACCATTAACCACGCCAATATTATTTACGAGGACCAAACCTCACAAATGCTGGCTGGCATTAAAAACCTGAACTTTGCAATGTCGGGTGACCTCTCCACCGACGTTACCACCCTCAATGTGAATACATCCATTGAAAACCTAGCGGTGATAATGGGTGGCACCACCTACGTGCAGAACATGACCGTGGGCATGAAGGCTCAGCTTGGTGCGGACCTTAAAAACATGGTCTTCTCCATACAGGATAACGAAATTGACGTAAACAAGCTGGTGCTTGGTGTTAACGGCTCGGTGGCCATGCCCGACAGCAACATGGTTTTCGACCTAAAGTACTTCGCCAAGGAAACCAGCTTTAAAACGCTGCTCTCCATGGTTCCTTCGGTATTTATGAAGGACTACGAAACCCTTAAAACAGACGGCAAGCTAACGCTCAACGGAACGGTTACTGGCACCTACAACAGCAAGCAGCTACCCAACGTTGGAATGCAGCTGCTGGTTAACAATGCTCGCATTCAGTATCCAGCACTGCCCAAGTCCATTGATAACATCAACATCGACCTGAACGTGGACTTTAACGGAGCCGACGACAGCAAAACGCTCATCGACCTGCGCAAGTTTAGCTTAGCCATGGCTGGAAACCCCATCTCGGCTTCGGCACAGGTGCGCACCCCAATGACCGACCCACAGGTAAGCGCCAACATCAACGGAAAGATTGACTTCAGCTCGCTGGCCGATGTAGTCCCCATGGACAGCCTCACCATGAAGGGCTTGGTTACGGCCTCGGTAAATATGGCGGCCAAAATGTCGCAAATAGAAAAGCAGGACTACGATAACGTGAAGATGGACGGCTCGGTGGTGCTGAAGAACTTTGAGATGAAAACCCCGTCCCTACCTGCCGACGTTAAGATTCCTAGCTCCAGCATGGCCTTTACCCCACGCTATGTTCAGCTCGACAACTTCGACTGCCTCATTGGCAAGAGCGACCTGAGCTTGAAGGGACGGGTGGAGAATTTCCTCGGCTACGTGTTCAAGAACGGCACCATTCGTGGCGACTTTGCCTTTAACTCCAACCTGCTCGACCTAAACGAGTTTATGACCAACACCGCAACTGACACCACAACAGCCACCACCGATACATCGGCCATGAAGACGGTGTTTGTGCCCAAAAACATCGACTTTAAGCTCAACACCAGCCTGAAGAAGGTGCTGTTCGATAAGATGGAGATGACCAACATGGGCGGCGCATTGGCCATAAAGGATGGCAAGGTTATGATGGACAAGCTGCACATGGACCTGTTCAACGGAAGCATGATGGTTTCGGGAACCTACAACACCGCCGACACCACCAAGCCATCGGCTGACCTCGACCTCGACATTAAGAATCTGGACATCCAAAAGGCCAACCAGTCGTTTAGCATGCTCGACAAGATGGCTCCCATTACCAAGAACTGCCAAGGCAACATCTCGCTAAAGTTTACCTTCTTTACCCTTATAGACCAGCACATGAGTCCCGTGCTGAAGTCCATCGACGGTTATGGTAAGCTACAGTCGCAGAACCTTCAGCTGGTTAACTCCAGCACCTTCGACCAGATGAACAAGCTGCTGAAGATGAAGGGAATTTCGAATACAATTAAGGACCTGAACGTAAGCTTCACCATTAAGGATGGCTGGGTGAACGTGGCCCCATCGACCCTGAAGATGGACGACATTGCCCTCACCTTTGGTGGCCGCAACGGGCTGGACCAAACGCTGGACTACAATGCCGACCTGAGCGTGCCCTCCAAATACTTTGGCGACGAGGCTACCAAGCTGGCCAGTTCGCTACTCTCCAAAACACCGTTGGCCGGAAAGGAGATTAAGATGCCCGAAAAAGTTAACGTGAAGTTCAAGATCGAAGGCACCACCTCCTCCCCCAAGGTTAAGCTGGCAGGCATGGGCACGGGCAGCTCTAGCGCAGCGAGTCCAAGCGTAAAGGAAACCGTAAAGGAGACGGTTAAGGATGAGACCAAAAAGCTGCTTGAAGAGCACAAGGACGAAATAGACCAGAAGAAGAAGGAGGCTGAAGAGAAGGCCAAGGAGGCGCTGAAGAAGAAGCTAAAAGGGCTATTCTAAACTCCTGCGAATGCATATATGAGAGACGCTGTCCAAGTGGGCAGCGTTTTTTTATTAGGCCAATTGGAATTGAGCGAGTTGGGGCATTAGGTGATTCATACCTCTATTTATAATTCAATGATGAGTAAAAACGAAACAAATGGCAGTTCTGATTAATACACTTAAGTGAATATCAGTACCGATTCTTTAAATGGCTTGAAAATAAAAAAAGCCTCCACTCGATTATATGCAAATTAATTGTAGATTTGTTTATGATAAAAGTAAAAGATAGAAAGTAAATGCCAAATACAGTCATATATTTTCGCTAATCATTGAAAACAAACAAATTAGCAATAACAAACCCTACTTCATATACTTCTTCTGATAAATTTAGGTGCTATGGCGAAATCTAAAATCAAAACTACCCTGATTTCTCTATTGATTTGTTGTCAATCCTTTATACTATTAGCTCAAGGAAAAACAACTATATACGGAACTGCTTTCAATCGGGAGTTAGGGATACCAGGTATTATCATAGAACTTGAGAACAGCAATAACTATGTAGCTTCAGATGAGAATGGAAATTACAGAATAGAAATTCCTGATTCAATTTCATCATTCAAATTAAGTTTTCAGCGGATTGGTTTTCTTACCAAGGAATATCAGTTTACACGAGACAGCGCCGATAAAACAAAATTTACAATTACACTTTTGAAAAATGGTAAAAACTAAATTGACTTTTTACGTCATTATCATAAAATTTCTATACAAGATAATTTCGGGTCTCGTTTTCTTAACCAATGGAGAGCATCGGTTAGTTAAGTATAAGATGACCTTGGGAATGTTGATTTTATCCTTTGGTTCCAACCCATTGTTTTCGCAGCAAAATAATCCCGAAACAGAGACTCGATTTACAAAAAATGATTCACTCCGTTTTGATGTTATCCTTGAAGATTATCCACAAAAGCGTAATGAAGTTGTTGTAATGTGCTACTTTGGAGGAGAACCTAGAAAAAGATATGTAGATCCAAATCTTCCAAAAGCAATTGCTAGAACAACACCAAGCCTCATGGTTCCAACTACCCCACTAAAAATTGCTGATTTACGAATATCGAACTTCATAATAAAACATTTACGATATCCAAGCGAGGCATTAAAAAAGCAAGTTGAAGGTAATGTTGAGATTCAATTCACTATTACCAAAGAATATGGTGTAAAAAATGTGAAAATAATTAAAGGGATTGGCTATGGCTGTGATAAGGAAGCAATTCGACTTGTAAAGTCATTCCCTAAAGAGCTATTTTTCGGTGATAATATCATTAGTGATACTGTTTTTACCATTTATATCTATTTCAAACCTCAATAAATTGAAAGTTCAACTTTTCAACGTTAGCCTAGAGATAACATCGCTCTGCAATCTAAATTGTAAATATTGCTATAATCACTGGAAGGCAGCTGAGGACGATTATTATTCCAATTCCTACAAAAAAGCCATTAAAACACTCAAGCAACTGTTTAAGGTAGCACATGTTGACACTGTCACGTTTACTGGAGGGGAGCCATTTATTAGCCAACGGTTTGAGGAAGTAGTATTGTATGCAAGGCTACAAAACAAAAAGGTTAATATCATCACTAATGGAAATTCGAGCACCAATGATCAGCTAAAAAGGCTTATTAAAATGGGCGTTCAGCTGTTTGAGTTACCATTTCATTCTAGCCAGCCCAACATTCACGATTTGATGACAACAGTGGATGGGTCGTGGCAAAAATCATACGATTCTATTCTAGCAATTGCACAAAACAGAGGCTACGTTGTCCCTGTTATTGTTATCACGAAGTATAACTATAAGGAAATTGAGGAGACAATTGAGTTTCTGCACAACCTCGGGTTAGATAGAATTATGGTAAATAGATTTAATATTGGAGGTAATGGGATAAAAGCAAAAGATGAGCTACATATTTCCGCTAAAGACCTAAAAGATACGTTTGCAAAGATTGATTCACTCGCAGTAAAGTATAACCTGACTATTTCCTCCAATGTATGCACTCCTTTTTGCCTGTTGAATCCCTCAGATTATCCCAATATTGAGTTTGGTTCCTGCCCAACAAATGTAATTTACAGACCGTTAACAGTTGACATTGAAGGAAACCTAAGGCTCTGCAACCATTCCCCTGTTGTTGCTGGTAATATTTTTACAACGGATATGAGAGAAATACTAAATTCTGAATACGTTGGAAAATGGACTAGCATTAAGCCAACTTACTGTTCCAACTGTGATATGTTTGAAGTTTGCTTAGGGGGTTGTAGGGCTGCATCAGAACAAATGAATCTAACATTGGCGGATGTTGATCCTGTTTTACATACCGAAAAACGTATGGATTATTAATAACTTAAATTTCACCTGAACGTTAGCGAAGAAATGGATAAGACCACAACACTATACTTTTTGAATCTTGAAAAATAACCGAGTTTTAAGTGGCTTCTTTTTGATTGGGTTGGCTACAATTGTCCAATTTTCAGCCTGTAGCAGCGTAACTGGACAGTCCAATGCTCTCGCAATGACTACAACAGTCGATACCACCAAATCATTTAGAGTTGGTGAATACTGGGTTACCCCAAAACAATGGTTCGATTTAAACTCCGTTATTGATAGCTGTAAAGATACTCTTAGGCTTATTTCATGTGCAGAATTCGTCTATTCGCCCTTCGGAAAGTTTAACAGTAAAGCAGATATCAAACGCAGTCACCTGCTTAAATTCGTAGTCACCAGCAAAGTGGATACAATGGACAATGGTTCGTTCGAATTTCAACGCCTGAGGTATAAAGCAAGCCGACTCATTCTGTGCTTCGACAATGATCCCGAAGCCAGCAAACAATCCTCCATTTTGAAGGGAGAAATTAACAATAGCGAAATCCACCTCCTTAATAACATTTCAGTTGGAATGGAGAAAGAAAAATTCTTTAAGGTATTTTTTGATAACTACCCGAACAAACTCCTACCAATGTATGATTGCATAACCATAGAATCGTGCGTAGAGGATATAGTGCATACCTATAAATTTAATGGTAACAAATTGCAATCCATCATTTTTACTACTGATTGCGTATGGAATTTGAACTACTAAAAGATTCATTGAGAATTAAGTAGAAATAAAGCGGAACATTCATTGTCACTTAAGTATTCATTTGAGGATTTGTGAAAATATCTCTACATTAGAGAAAATAAACCACACCGAAAAGTGTGGTTATCCACCCAAATTGGTAGGGATAACCCCACCTTTGGTGGGGTTATAAATGAGTTGTGCGTCAGCTTAAAGACACCCGTAACTGAAAGACATTGAATGAAAAAAATAGACCTTCATACACATACAATTTCGACAATAAGCGACTATCCTTTTGACTTTGACCTTTCAAAAGTTAAAGAGTATGTTGACAAGTTGAAAATAGATGCTCTAGCAATTACGAACCACAATGTTTTTGACTTAGCACAATATTTACAGATTAAAAACAGCCTAACAATAACTGTTTTTCCAGGCATTGAAGTCGACTTAGAAGGCGGTCATCTTTTGGTAATAACTGATTCAGACGAATTTGAAATCTCAAACTTTGACGAAAAGTGTAAACAAGTTTCTTCCTTAATTAAAACAAATACGGACACGCTTACAATTGCTCAATTCAAAAACATTTTTACAGAGCTTCACAAATACATTCTAATACCGCATTTCGACAAAAGTCCAGAAATAAAGAAAGCAACAATATTAGATTTACAACCTCATATTACTTCAGGCGAAGTAGCCAGTATCCCAAAATTCAAACGAATGATGAAAGAACAGAACGGGCTAACGCCCGTCCTGTTTAGCGATATGCGTTTTAGTAGAAGTTTAGTTGACTTTTCGACAAGACACACATTTGTTGACCTTAAAGAAATTTCGATAGCAGGAATTAAATCGTGTTTTGCTGACAAATCAAAAATATCACTAACAAAAGAAAGTGGTAATGACTTTTTTCAAGCTACCGATGATGGTTTAGAATTATCAACTGGCTTAAATATTATTTTGGGCGGTCGTTCTTCAGGTAAAACAGTTACACTTGATAAAATAGCTGCATCATCGGGAAGTGCTAAATACATCAGACAATTCTCGCTTCTTCAAAATGATGAAGAGACTTTTAATAAGACAAACGACAATAGACTAAGCATTGTGTATAACAATTATTTAACTGAATTTAAATCAGTAGTTGAAGATGTTATTCAAGTTGACCTTAAACAAAACCTGATAAGTATAGAAAGCTATTTAGAATCACTTAAAAAATTTGCAACAGAAAGCGAGAAGAAAGACTTGTATTCGAAATGTTTATTATTCAGTGAAGAATTATTTACACTAGAAGATTTCAAAAATCTTGACAAGCTTATTGAATCTGTAACAACACTAATTGAAAATAATGAGTATCAAGACATAATTAACAAATATATTTCGCAGGAAAATCTGATAGGGCTATTAAAAGAGCTAATCCAAAAAGCGATAGTATCAAAAGTTGATAGTGAACAAAAGAAATGGTTGAATTCTATCATTAACGATGTTCAACGTGAGTTGAGAGTTAAAACTACTAGCACTTTTATTGAAAATGTGGATTTTTATAAAATCGCAACTGATGAAATGAAAGTGGCAAAATTCAATCAAGTTGTTTCAGAGCTTAAAAAACCAAGAAATATACACCGAGAAGAATTAGGTAAATTTTCAATTATTACAACTGCTAAACCAATTGAAAGTGCTTCAGACTTACAAAAAATTGGGCGAGACAAAAAAACATATAGCACAGCACTTAGTAAGTATAATGAATCATATTTATATGGTCAAAAACTAAGGGAGACAGGTGTTGAAGATGCAAATCTCTATAAGTTCTTCGTAAAAATTGAATCCGTTACACTAAACAAAGACGGATTTAAAGTGTCAGGTGGTGAGCGTTCTGAATTCAACTTAATTCACGAAATAAAAGACGCTACCAAATATGATATTCTTCTAATTGATGAGCCTGAATCTTCTTTTGACAATTTATTTCTTAGAAAGGAAATAAATACCCTAATTAAGGATATGGCACAACTAATGCCAGTTGTGGTAGTTACTCATAATAGCACTGTTGGTGCATCAATAAAACCAAATTTTGTTGCTATCACTCATAAAAACCTTGAAGATGGAGAATTTGTATATCGCATATTTACCGGTTATCCATCGGATAAAGAATTGACTTGTTCTGACGGAACAAAAATTAAAAATTATGAAGCAATTCTTAACTGTTTAGAAGCAGGCGAAGATGCTTACACTGAACGAAAAACTCAAACTTATGAAATACTTAAAGATTGAAAATAATAAAGGTTTATACCGACTTGATACAAGCCAAGATATTTGGACTGACATTGACCAAATCAACAAAGAGCATTTATTGGATTTGCTAAAATTTGCATCAACAGGTGAATTTGAAATGGACGAGTATAAGGATGAACTGCTTCAAAATCCTGCACATAATATCATTTATAAAAACATCCATGGCAAGTTCAGTGACTTTTTGAAAAACAAGACAAGGTTTCAGGATAGTGCTGAATCAACTTATAAACAGGCGATTGAAAAATACCAATTAAAATGACAGACAAGAAAGCCGAACGCACAACATCGTATATAAAACATTTGGCAGTCAGTGCGTTATTGAACATTTCAGCCCATATCAAAGTTTGTTGTAACTTGACAGGGAAGTGCTTCGAAATGCCAAACGTTTCATATACGTAACCGTTGGCAACAAGCTAAAAAGACACTACTAGAATGGATAAAGAAATACTAGAAATTGAAAATATATTAAATGTTGTAAAATCGAGAATTGACGCTCATCTGAAATTCAAAAATGAATATGACAAGCAATTAGCCTTCGATTTTAATTTATTCCAGTTTTTTTCTGTTGGTGAAAATAAAATTAGCCAAGTATTAGCATACTTCCTAGATGTGTATCAAAATCATGGTCAAGGGGATATGTTTTTAAATGAATTCATAAAAACTTTCTACGGACAAGAAATTGAGATTATACAAATAGAAAATGTTTGTGAAAAGGTTATAACACAAAAAAGACGAATAGATATCTATATTAGACTAAAAGGCTTAACTGTAGCAATAGAAAATAAAATATGGGCAGATGACCAAAATAATCAACTGAAGGATTATTCCCAGTTTTTGGAACAGAATTCAAATGGTAATTATTTGTTGCTCTATTTGAATCCATATGGTTTAGAGCCTACAACAAAGAGTATTGAAGACAAATTAAAAGAATCGTTAGTTAAACAGAATAAATTAAAAGTTATAGGATACAAACAGGATATTATTCCTTTAATAAATAACTGGTTGGCGAATTGTGAAGCTGATAACGTTTCATATTTTTTAAAAGAATTCAAAAAATATCTTGAAGTTAAATTTCTTGGTAAAAACACACTCAAAATGTCAAAAGAATTAAGAGATATCATTTACAAAAATGAACGAGAAGTTCAAAAACTGGTAAATGAATATAAAGAAATAGAAAATGAAGTGTTAACGAAATTGAACACGGTTGGTAAAGAGTTGGATAAAATCACCCCTGTTGTTGATACTGACATTGAGGTAAGCAAAAGCGGATTGTTTAATTGGGAAGGTGCAAGAGTATATAAATATTCTGTTTCTAAGAATGAGAATAAAATATGGGTGCAATTTGTAAAAAGTGAGATACATTTATATTCGAATTACTATTTACAAGAAGGAACGGATTCAATTATAAATGATATTCTGAATGAATTAGGGATAAATAAACACGAAGAAATTGACCACAAAATAAATACAAAAGAATTAGTCGATATCTTTTTGAATCAAGTGAAAATTGCTAATGATTGTTTGAAAAGATATGATGAACGAGCAGAATAAAAGCCAGTTGCCAACAATGTGTATGATTTATAAGGGTTTCAGAGGTTTTCGAGCCGTATCTCCCGCATCAATTTTGGGTGGTAACTTGACACGTTTGAAGCCCGCAATCGCCTACTTGCCATATACCAACCGTTAGCAGTAAGGCCAGCACCATAAAAGACTTGGGCAAATGAGATTCAACAAAGGAGAGCTAGTAATATCGATTTTGATTACCGTTGTCTCACTAGGAGTCTATTTGTATTTATTTGGTTACGCCGATAGAAAAGTAGTTTTTCTGTATGAGCACCTAGGGCTCACTCCTTTCGATAAAATGACATCAGGACGCTACTGGATGGTTGGATTTGTTTTGAGCGGTTTCTTAACTGCCCTATACCTAATTTCCCAACCGATAGTAAGGTTTTTGATACAGCCGGAAAAAATATCTTGGAAAAGCATTGTTAAACTCTCAGTAATACCGATGAACGTTGGAGTAGTACTGATTACGATGAATGTGGGTGAACCTAAAATGTCCTTTTTAATTGCAGTAAGTTCAGCCTTAGCTTTAACTATTGGCATCATTTTAGGATTTAGTGTAATAGATGACTTGATGGATGATCTCAAATCAACCTTCATTTACCTGACGTATGGTGCTGGATTGGTGCCATTCCTCCTGTTCTTTAGAGTAATAGAATTACCAGAAAAGGGGATACTTACAATTAATAGCTCTATTATTGTTGCGATGATTTTAATCTTTGGCGGTTTTTTCTGGCTATTAATCTGCTATCGACTATTCATGCATAATAGGCCAAAATGGGTAAACGTGATTAAAGGCACTCTTGCAATGGGATATATTGGTCTTCCCTTATTGCACTACCTCATTGCCACTCCTAAAGGCATACCATACATAACATCTGCTGATAATTTTTTTGCCGAAAATATGGTTTTAAGGGTATCCAACTGGCTCCTGTTGATTTTAATAGTATTTTTAGTTGATAAACTAACAAAAAGAATAATGCCAAACAGCCAAAACTATTCGAAGGTTTCTGTTGGATAATTTCTGAAAAAACACTCAAATTTACACTCGGAGAGAATAGCAAATGACCAACTGGAGCACAGCGGTTTGCAAAACAAACGGCATTAACCTACACTACACCAGAACCGGGGGAAACAAGCCAACCATAATTTTACTCCATGGGTTAATGGCTAATGGCTTGTGCTGGATAGGATTGGCACGTGCTCTGGAGGAGGAATATGACGTAATCATGCCGGATGCCAGAGGGCATGGACAGTCGAGCGTACCCGATTATGGATACCAATACGAGGACCATGCAAACGATGTTGTTGGTTTGATGGATTCCCTAAAACTTTCCTCACCTCTCCTACTCGGACATTCAATGGGAGGCATGACTGCCGCCGTGGTGGCGAGCCGTAAACCAAGTTTACTCCGTGGCCTGATTTTAGCCGATCCAACCTTCCTAAGCCCAAGGGCACAGCGCGAGGTGCGTGATAGCGACGTTGCCGATCGGCACCGGAAAATTCTTTGTATGTCGCTGGACGAGGTGGTGAAAGAAGCGCAGGTCAGGCATCCCAATCGCCCCTTGGAGACCTTGGAACTATTTGCCCGGGCCCGACTTCAAACCAGCATGGCCGCTTTCGACGTTCTCACCCCACCAAATCCCAATTACAGGCAGCTCGTGAGTAAGATTGACGTTCCAAGCCTACTCCTATTTGGTGATAAAGGGGTGGTTTCGTCTGCTACTGCTAAAGAGCTGCAGGGCCTTAATCCTCAACTTAAGGTTGAACAAATCCAAGGGGCAGGACATGCGCTCCACATGGACCAGCCAGAACGCTTTGCAGCAATCGTCAAGAGATTCCTACGGTCAATTGATGTAGCATATTGAACCATTACCGCAAAGGAATTGGATAGAACGCCTGTTCGAACAATGTAATTGCAAAGCATATTTAACTATGACATAAACATGGTAAATTTGTGGTAAGAAACAATTGCTCTGGCTGCACAAAAGCATGTGAGTATGATGCTTGAGTTAAAATTCGCACAAACAAACGGGTAATGAAAAGGCACGCGTATAGCTTTACAGTAAATCTAGGGTTGCTTCTCTCCTGCCTTATCATGGTATTTTCAGGCCTACTAATACAGGTGAAATATCACATGGGTAATCATGGCGATATCGCCATAAATGACCATGCTTTAGGCATAAGCTATTCTGGCTGGTCCAACATCCACAAAGTATCGGTTGTCATACTCTCGCTCTTCATGCTATTTCACATTGTTCTGCACTGGAAATGGTACAGCATGGTGGTTGGAAAAAAGCTTATAGCCAAAAACATACAGGTAATTACACTAACCATAGTCTTTATTTTAGTGGCCATAACAGGCTATACACCATGGTTAATAAGGAGCATGGAAGGCGACGAAGTAACACGGAAGATTCTTATAGAAATTCACGATAAGCTTGCATTGGTCTTAACCATATACCTCATACTGCACATTATTAAAAGATTTAAATGGCTAGTTACTACCTTTTATAAATTGAATGGTGGAAAAGCTAACGCAGCACCAAAGAGTTTACAATCGCGATAAAATACAATTTTCGACTTTGAGTGTGAACTATTGCTCCAAATAGCAACACCGTCAACCCTTTAGTTCAGATAATGCAGCAATGATTATTAACAAATATTTACTGAACAATTGCGGCAAAGAAATTCTCAAATTCTACAATTGACCTATTCCTTGCTTATCTTCTCAACTATTTTGGCCAACGGTATGTTTTATTGGCGAGGAATGCTAATTTTAGGTTAATTTTTTACTGTAAGCCCAACGCCACAGCCATGCGCAAACTACTGCTCCTCAGCATTTTTTGTATCTCCACCACCCTACTCCTTGCCCAGGTAAAGCAAAAGGGTACGCCATTAATGCGCAACTTTAAGAAGGTGGAATACGGAGGAGGAACGCAAAATTGGGGCATTAGCCAAGACTACCGAGGATTTATTTATTTTGCCAACAACAACGGTTTACTGCAGTTCGATGGTAAGTTCTGGAACCTCTACTACATGCCCGACAGCAGCAAGCTGGTTCGCTCTGTGCTGTGCATTGGTGATACCATTTTTACCGGCTCCTTCGATGAGTTCGGCTACTTTTTGCACGACAAGCAAAGAGGGCTGGTTTACCACTCGCTCATGCCGCTGCTCGATAACAAGGTGACCGACATTGATGAGGTGTGGCGCATATACAAGTACGGCAACAAGATTATATTCCAAAGCTTTACCAAGGTAATGGTGCTGGCTGATGGGCACATTACGGCCCTAACTCCGCCGGAACTGCTACAGTTTTCGTTCTTCATCGGGCAGCGCTACTATGTTCAAGGCAAGAGCGGCAACATCTACCTCTTCGACAACAACCGCTTTATTCCCTACGACGATCATGGCACCTTTAAGGGCATTCAGGTGTGGGCAGTGCTGAAGATTGATGCCGAAAAGTACCTCTTTGCCACCATAAACCATGGCGTGTGGATATACGCCAACAACAAGTTTGTTCCATGGAACAACGAGGCAAACACGTTCCTGAAACGAAATCAAATATTCTCGGCATCGGCCATTCCCGGTGGCTACTACGCCTTTGGTACCATTCAGGATGGATTGCTCATTACCAAGGAAAATGGCGAGGTGGTACAGTACGTAAATAACCGCAAGGGGCTGCAGAACAACACCATTTTAAGCACCTTTGTGGATGTTAACCACAACCTGTGGCTAGGTCTCGATAACGGCATCGACTACCTAGAGCTCAACTCTCCACTATCATACTACAACGAAGGTCTTGGGTTGCTGGGTGCCTGCTATGCGGTAAATATTTTCAACTCCAAGCTCTACGTGGGCACCAACCAAGGGATATACGTTGCCCCGTGGGGTGAAAAGGCAAACATTCTCTCCGACCAGCCCTACTTTAAACGGGTAGAAGACACCAAGGGACAGGTGTGGTCGCTCAGCATTATCGACGGTAACCTATACTGCGGCCATAACTTTGGCACATTTCTGGTGGACGGTAGCGCCAAGAAAATTTCCGAAAAGGAGGGCTCTTGGCAGTTTTTACGGCTGAGAAACCACCCCGACAAGATTATTGTGGGCAAGTATAGCGGGCTTCACCTCTACGAAAAGAGGAACGGTATTTGGCAATTCTACAAGGAGGTAAAAGGGTTTAACGAATCGTCGAGGTTACTGGCCGAAGATGAGTATGAAAACCTTTGGATTGCCCATGGCTACAAAGGAATATATAAGATTGTGCTCAACGAAGCTAAGGATAGCGTGGTGGCCTCTTACCTCTACGACCAAGCCAAAGGATTCCCGCAAAAGGCTGGCATATCGGTTGACAAGGTTCGCAACCAAGTGGTGTTTATCACCAACCAGGGTATCTACCGCTACAATGCCATTACCGACAGAATGGAGCGATACTCAGAGTTTAACCGTATGCTTAAAGATTCGCTGAACATCCGTCGGCTGATTGAGGACAAGTATGGCAACATCTGGGTTCTGAAGAAAAACGACATAGCCCTACTGAGGCATGAATCGCCCAACACCTATAAGCTGGAATCGACACCGCTCACCAAATTTGGCAATAGTTTTGTGAACGCCTTCGAGAACATCTTTGTGGAGGATATGGCCAACATCTTTGTGGGAACCGAATCGGGTGTAATCCACTACGACGCAACACTACCCAACAACGACACCGTACCTTACTCCTGCTACGTAAAGGAGATGCGGTCGCTGGCATCCGATGGCCCAGTCTTCTTCAACGATTACGGTGGAAGGACTGTTGATAAAATAAGAATCCCCTTCAGACAGAACTCGGTAAGCTTTGTGTACACATCGCCCAAGTTTAGCGAGCAAAATCTGCACTACAGCGTTTGGCTCGAGGGACACGATGCTCAGTGGTCAGCCTATACCACAGGTAACCATAAGGATTACACCAACCTTTCCCCCGGTCAGTATGTGTTTCACGTTAAGGCCATCGACTCGGAAAATAATGCGAGCAAGGAAGCACAAGTTCGCTTTACCATTGGTTACCCTTGGTACCTCACGAAACTGGCATTTGTAGCCTACATTATTATTCTCATTGGTTCCGCTCTGGTAACCCGCAAGGTGGTGAAGAAAAAGATAGCCCGAGCCACCACTAAGCTGCAAAAAGAGAAGGAACGGGAACTAAAGGCACAGGAGGAGTCATACGAGCGCGAAGCACTGCTTGCCGAGAAGGAGATAATAAAGCTGCGTAACGAAATGCTGCAGGCCGAGGTGGAAAAGAAGAAAATTGACGTTGAAGGCAAGAATCGCGAGCTGGCCAGCATTGCACTTCACATCACCCACAAAAATGAGTTCCTAAGCAAAATAAAGGTCAAGCTGGAGGCAGTGGCCAAAAAGATAAATCCGGTATCGCAGCGTGAAGTGCTGGAGCTGATTCACACCATAGAGTCCGACATTAAGCTCGATAACGAATGGCAGCGCTTTGAGCTACACTTCGACGAGGTGCATGGTAACTTCCTCAGAAAGATGAAGGAGGCCTACCCTAGCCTTACCCCGCACGAGCTAAAGATGTGCGCCTACCTAAGATTAAACATGACCACCAAGGACATTGCGCAAATGCTCAACATCAGCGTGCGCGGGGTGGAAATAAGCCGTTACCGGTTGCGTAAGAAGCTGGGTATTGAAAGCGAAACCAACCTTATCGATTTTATGCTCGGTTTCTAGGAGGCTTATGGGGGAGTTAGGCTTGGGAGTGCTGATTCCTGAATTCAGGTGTTGTTCTGTGCGCTTGGTGGGATTTATATGTGGAACAAATTCTTCTTTTTATGAAATAGAAGGCTCACAAACACGCCTTTTTTCAACTGGTTGAAGCCATATTTAGTTGTTTATTCTTTGACTTCTTTGACTTCTTTGACTTCTCCTACTGCTTCATAAGCAATGTGGAAACTGGTCCAGCCTTATACTTTAGGACGAGCATATGCATACCAGCGGACAAAGCGGTAACGTCAATGGTTAGCTTGGAGCCATCCATGGCCATCTCCTGCCGTCCCAGCATATCGAAAACAAGAATCTGTTGCGGCTGTCCTACAGCTTCGGAAGGTTGAATGGTTACCTCACTGGAGCAAGGATTGGGATAAATCGAAACTTTTGAAGGAAGATTTGGCAACGTGGCCGCTGTAGTAATGGGATCTTTGGTAATCTCAATGTTGTCTAGCCACAGTGAGTCGCTGGCTGCCTTTCCATAAAAGCCATAGTCTACAAAAAAGCGGATGCCTGCTATGGCACTCTGGTTCACCGTGCTTCCATACACAGGAGTGTTGGAACCCCACTTATTGGCAAAATTGAATTGGTAGCAGTGAAAATCGCCGTTGGGTAAGGTTGGGGTAAACCGAAATACTGGGGTAACGTCGGTATACTTCCCATCGATGTCGAAAAGGTCAGCCCGCACTACCACCGAGTTGCTAAGATTTAAGGTCTTCATCCAAATGGCAAGGTTGGTAAGGTTGCTCATGCTTACCGGATTGGAAAAGGTAAAGTCTACATGAGGATTTACGGATGGGTCGGCTATACTATAACGAATAAGCAGGAGGGTGTCCTGCTTACTCAGCGTTATGGTGTTGCCACCATTGGAGTAGGGAGTCCAGCCCTCCGTTCCCGAAGAGCTGAAATCCACAACCGTATACTTATCGCCAGCAGGTGATGTAATTACCGAAACACCCTTGGAATATACTCCTCCGGCATCGGGATGGGTAATTTGAACCTGAACATCTCCCGTGCTGGTTCCCCAGTTAACCACAATTTGGTTGGTTCCATCACCAGACACAATGGTGGCTCCGGCAGGAACCGTCCAGTGGTAGGTGGCACCAACAATGTTTTGGGTTTTGAACACCAAGCCAGTGGCATTAGGACTAACGTTGGTCGGGCCATCCACTGCTATTTGTTCCTTTGTAATATACTGGTATACACGTGCATAGTCCACCACCATCTGCTGAGGCCAAATGTTTGGATCTACCCCCTGGGCACCTCCCCAATCACCACCAACGGCAAGGTTGAGTATGAAGTGGAATGGCTGGTCGAAAGGCCAAGCTTTATAGCCAGTATGCTCATTGGCAAAGGAGAAGTATTTTACATCGTCAACAAAGAAATCAACCTTCTCTGAGGTCCACTCAATGGCGTAGGTGTGAAATGCCGTTTCGGCATCTGCCACCACGTAGGTGCTGGTCTTTTGAGTGCCAATGGTGTGGTTGTATGCCTCGGTATGAATACTCCCGTGTACATTTCCGGGGTCATAACCCACATACTCCATAATGTCTATCTCCCCACTTGATGGCCAGTTGCCATAAACCCAAGTGGTGGGAAGCATCCAAATGGCAGGCCAAGTTCCCTTTCCTCCGGGAAGCTTTGCCCTCACCTCGAAGCGACCGTAAAGCCAGTCTCCCCTATTTGTGGTAACAAGTCTTGCGGAGGTATACCCCATACCCTGGTATGACTCCATGCGAGCCTCAATAATAAGATTTCCATTTTCGCAACGGGCATTTTCCAACCTGCTGTCGGTGTAGTACTCCAGCTCGTTGTTTCCCCAGCCGCTACCCCCAACATCATACCCCCAGTGGGTAGGATCAGGCAGGCCGGTATTGCTAAATTCATCGTTCCAAACCATCACCTGTATTTGGGAGAAGGCAGGAATGTTCAACAGCACTAAGAAAAGAATAAATATATAGCTTCGTTTCATCTTCAAAATTTGTTATCGAAATCTACAAAAGAATTCAGAATAAAGAGAACGCCGGGGATAATGAAGCGATATCCCCGACGCCGCCCTTACTGGGCCAACCTAAAGCCTAACTCCAACAGCTCTGCAGAATTAGAACCCACAAAAACCTTAAAATCTCCCGGTTCAGCTTTAAATTCCATATTTCTGGTATAAAATGCCAAGTCGTGAGCAGTGAGCTTAAACTTAACGGTGGCCTCTTCACCAACCTTCAAAAATATCTTTCGAATTCCTTTTAGCTCCTTTACAGGACGGGTAACGCTTCCAACCAAGTCGCGAATGTAGAGCTGTACCACTTCGGCACCGTCGTACTTTCCACTATTCTTAACCTTTACCGAAACCGTAAGGGTATCGTTCATCCCGATAGATGGGCTGCTAATGGCAAAGTCGGAATAGTCGAACTTTGAGTAGCTTAGTCCATAGCCAAACGGATAAAGCGGAGTATTGGGGCTATCGATATACTTGGAAGTATAGCGCACCGAATCAATACGAGGTCTCCCCGTATTCTTCTGGTAGTAGAACAGAGGAATCTGACCTGTAGAGCGAGGAAAAGTCATTGGAAGTTTTCCCGAGGGGTTATAGTCGCCAAAAAGCACATCGGCAATGGCTGGTCCCCCCATGGTTCCTGGAAGCCAAGCCTCCAGAATGGCAGGCACCTGCTGATCCATCCATTCGATGGTTAGCGGACGACCATTCATCATTACCACCACCATGGGTTTATGCAGCGCATTCAGCGCAAGCACAAGTTCCTTTTGAACACCAGGAAGGTCGAGGTAGGCCCTACTCAGCGCCTCTCCACTCATCATGGCCGATTCACCCACCGCAACTACCACCACATCGGCACGACTTGCTGCGGCCAATGCCTGGTTAAAGTTTGCTTTGGAGTCGCCCTCTATTTCACACCCCTTGGCGTAGGTAACGTTGGCGTTAGGCAACTTTGCCTTAATAGCCGTAAGGAGTGAAACCACGTCCTTACCCTCTCCCCTTGCCGACCAGGTGCCTATTAGGTCGTTCTGGTCATCGGCCAATGGGCCAATTACCGCTATCGATTTCACATTTTTGCTCAATGGCAGCACGTTATTATTTTTTAGCAAAACCATGGACTTACGTGCCACATCTCTTGCAATATCGAGATGGCTTTGATTTAAAACTAGCTCCTTTTCGCGAATGGTATCGCAGTAGCGGTAGGGATCGTCAAAAAGACCCAACTTAAACTTCATCCGAAGAATACGCCGAACGGCATCATCAATTTGCGCTTCGGAAACCTTCCCATCCTTAAGCAGCTTAGGCAACTCGGCAGTATAAATGTGAGCCTCCATATCCATGTCGATTCCTGCATTCATGGCCAAATCGGCGGCTTCATAGGGATTTGCAACGATACCCTGTGGCATAAGCTCCATGATAGAAGCCCAGTCGGAAACCACAATGCCCTTGAACCCCCACTTACCCTTCAAGAGGTCGTGAATCATCTCCTTATTTCCTGTTACAGGCACTCCGTTTAGCTCGTTAAAGGAGGACATAAAGGTTGCCACCCCAGCATCGAGCGCTGCTTTAAAGGGTGGTAAATACACCTCGTAAAGCGTCCTGTTCGATATGTCAACGGTATTGTAGTCACGTCCAGCCATTGCGGCACCATAGGCCACAAAATGCTTAGCACAAGCCATTATGGTGCTGGTATCGCTCAAATCTTTTCCCTGAAAGCCCTTTACAAGAGCAGTAGCAACTAATGAGCCGTAGTAAGGATCTTCCCCAGCCCCCTCCATAACGCGCCCCCAACGAGGGTCACGAGCAATATCCACCATGGGAGCAAAAGTCCAATGCTGACCTGAAGCTGCCGCCTCAATGGCCGCTACCCTTGCCGATTGCTCAATGGCCTCGAGATCGAATGAAGCGGCTTGGCCAAGAGGAATAGGAAAAATGGTTTTATAGCCGTGAATTACATCGTAGCCAAAGATTAGCGGAATTCCCAACCGACTCTCCTCTACGGCTATCTTCTGTATTTTTCGGGTGTAGGCAGCGCCGTTCACGTTGAGCATTGAACCAACCTCGCCCTTTTTAATGGCCTCCTGGTATGATGAAGCCAACGTAATGGGGCCAGTAACTTCTCCATCACCCGTTAGCTGGTTGAGCTGCCCTATCTTCTCCTCTAAGGTCATCAGCTTGAGCACCGAATCAACCTTATGCTCAACAACCTTATCACTGGAGAGAGAATTTTTGGATGATTCCTTTTGGGCACCCCCGCTGCAACCAGCAACCAGTAATGCAGCACACAGTATCATCAATTTATTCATACGTAATCAATTTTTAAATTAAGGGGTAAGCTTTTTCACTTACCCCTAACCATAAAACTATTTCAGCCCTTCAACGTGAGGTCCAGCAAGATCGTCCATGTAGAAGGAGAAAGTTCCTCCGTTGTTACCTGGATTGATCATTACACGCACTACGTTGTAGAAGTTATCGTTGAATCGAGAATCAGTGGTAATGTCACTGGTATAAATCTGACCAGTAGAGCTGCTACCCGCACCAATACCTGCAAAGTTGAATTCGGCAATTTCCCACTTGTTCGACTGCTGAATGGTGTAGGTAAGGTCGTTGGTACCAGTTGTCCAAGCATTTCCACCATAGTCGGTATTTTCCAACTTCAGCAGGATTACGTCACCGGCATTACCGTATACCAACATCTTAAAGGTGGTTTGCAGCGTTAGGTTGAATCTATAGCCCGCTGGAAGTAGCATGTATGCATTAGCCCACTGAGCATTTGCCTTTGTTACATGCAGTACGTGCGCACTTCTATTGGGATAAAGCGAGGCATCTGGATTATTCACAACGGCAATGCTTCCACCACCATCCGATTGGTCAAAAGCCATCGGAACAAGCGTTGTTTCACCAAAATCGTTATACATCACCATCGCATCAAGCAAATAAGGGATATAGTTCGGATGGTTGTTGTCAACTGTTAAGCTATACGACTTGGAAAAATCACCGTTTGATGTGGTAATCTTTACGCTGGTAGGATATACACCTTTTCGCATATAGGTATAGGTTAGAACATCAGAGGTAGAAGTTGCCTCCTGCGTTACTCCATCGCCAAAATCGTAAACTATGGAGCTAATTGTAAAACCATCGGGAACAGCAACATTGGTAAGCGAGAAGTTATACTCGTTGGGGTTAGCCGTTGCCACAACGTTGTAATCAAACGTAACCGCTGGCTTTGCGTATCCCTTAGGTATTAGCTTATCGTAACGAGCTTCGGCATCGTTTACCGACCTCACATAAAGGTAGTTTTCGTTATAGTCCAGCACTTCGTAAACGCGCTCATGACCAGCATCGTAGCCAAGTACAGCGCCTGTTTGGGCAAATTTTATGTAGTAGGTATTGTCAACCTTATCCACCATCCAGGTCATATTACCACGATTAGCATCATAGGTAATAACCACCTCGTCGTTGGCATCACCCCAGGTTTGTGCTCCATAGTAGCCAGCTGTTCTACCCAAATTTGCGCCAGCATGTGCAGTCAATGTTTTACCATGAGTGTCAACGCTATAGCTAAATCCCACTAGGTTGAAGTTGAACTCATCGTCGTAGATAAAGAAACCTGTTTTGTCCAGCGGATTTGCCGACCACCAGGTTGGAGTCCTTGCATCTACCGGACCAACACCAAAGTGCCCTGCTTCCAAACTGTCGGATACCCATGTTTTCCCATTCACCGCCTCAGTGCCACCGCAAAGGGCAATCAACAATGGATCTTCAAAGTAGGAATAGTCAGTTTTGGTTTGCGCAAAATCCTGAGAAATGGTGGCCGTTCCGCCCGAAGCATAAAGCGTAAGCTGAACGGTATAGCTCTGCTCCAGCGGAAAGTAGGCAACAACTGTATCACCAATGGCCTTACTTCCGTTTCCAAGATTCCAGTTGGCAATTCCCTTTACAGAGGAGGTATTGATAATGTTGAAGTGGAAATCATCGTTACCGGGGGCAATGATAAAGCTGAGCTGCTCCGGTGTTGGGGCTGATCCTACTGATGGTTTATCGGTCTCCACCGGTTCGCAACCGAACCAGAGAAAACTCAGAACCAGCAAATAACCAATCAGATAAATATGTCTTTTCATAGTTTTTATTTTTCAAAGTTGGTGTGAATTAGTAACCAGCATTCTGAACTAAGCTATTACCCGAAACGGTAATTTCCGACTGGGGAATTGGCAATAGCCCAAGTGTAGCAGCATTGAATGTTTCATCCTGCGGTGCTACGCCAGCAGCAGCATTAATCTCCTGTTGGGTATAGGTTAATCCCCGGCGTAATAGGTCCCAATAGCGAAGTCCCTCACCGGCAAACTCTACTCTACGCTCATGGAAAATGAGATTGAGACCATTGGCATCGTTGGTAAGCGTTGGAGGCGTTGCAGCTGCACCAAAAGCGCGTGCCCTAACACGATTGTAGTATGTTTGAGCCTTTCCAAGGTTATTGTCCAAATTGAGCTCGGCTCCCATGAGAAGCACATCGGCAAAACGGATAACCATCCAGTTGTTGGGCCAGTTTAAGTCGCTATTGGTTGACGCCTTATCGGCCTTAAGTGGCTGAACCTTTTTAAATCCGTAGCCAGTATGCTGGTAGCAATCCTGTGGTTTGTAGGTTACCCCCTCAGCGGCAGGGTCAAAAATAGACGCAGCGTAGCGGCTATCACCTGATTCAAATTCGTTTACCAAAGAGGTTGTTGCTGGCTGAAATCCCCAACCTGCATCGTAAACAGGATCATCTACACCTCTAAAACCTGACATAATAATAGTCCAGTTTCCCTCGCTTCCATTTCTCCAGTTCCAATCACCCCAATCACCTTTGGATGTGTGCTGAACCTCAAAAATCGATTCTATGTTGTTCTTATTCGCGATTTTAAACAGGTCGGCATAGTTAGGCATGAGGTCGCTACCGCTATGGTCAATCACATCATCCACAATAACTTCAATATCCGCCTTTGTAAATGTTTTTTCATCGGCTTTCAGGTCGCTGGTAATTCCAAGCACGCCCTTACCGTATCCCTCATGGTAAAGGTAAACCCTAGCCAACATGGAACCTGCTGCCCACTTGGATACCCGTCCAGCTTCATTTGCTGGAATCACAGCAGGAAGGTTGTTATAGGCGTAGTAGAGGTCGCTAGCAATTTGATTATAAACATCAGCAGGATCGGCCTGTACCTGCTTATAATCGGCCGGAGTTAATGTTTTTAGGATCAACGGAATATGGCCAAAAAGTTGCTCCAGTTGGAAGTAGTAATAACCCCTTAAAAATCTTGCTTCAGCAATGTATCTTACCTTAAGCAAAGAATCGGTAAAGGGAATATTCCCTATTTTCTCTAGCAGCAAGTTAGCCCGATAAATCCCTGTGTATCTGTCTTTCCACAAACCAAGAGGTTCCTCGTCGGTGGTATACTCGCTAAACCTTCCCATTCTAGCTAAACCAGGACGGTCGCCAGGGCCAGAGCCTCCACAGTAGGCATCGTCGGAAAGAATGTCGGTAATAAGGTCGTACGGATGGTAACCACCACCAGTTTGCCACTGCAGTACATCGTATACAGAAACCAGTGCCTGGAAAGCATCGTCTGGTGTTTTGTAGAAGTTCTCTTCAACCCTATCTGTTAAGGGTTCCTTTTGGAGGAAATCCTTCGTGCACGATCCAAGGCCCGCAACGAGAATAACCATCAGCAGTATATATGTTTTTTTTATCATAGCAGTTAAGTTAAAAGGTTAGAAACCGATGTTTAATCCAAAAATAATGGTGCGAGCCTGTGGGTAGACATTCCTGTCGATACCAACGTCGAGTGAACTTTTAGCTCCAATTTCCGGGTCAAAGCCTTTATACTTGGTGAGCGTGAGTAGATTGTTAGAGGAGACATAAAGTCTCAACTTGGAGATCTTAACCTTCTGGCTGATAGACTCAGGTAAGGTATAGCCCAGCGTAATGTTTTTAAGTCTTACAAAAGAGCCATCGTGAACGTAGAAGTCAGACACCCTGAAGAAGTTCTGATTTGGGTCGGCAATGGTTACTCGAGGAAATGAGTTAGATGTGCCTTCGCCAGTCCAACGTCCTAACACCGAAGATTCCCAGTTGGACATCGGTAGGTCGTAACGGCGAGATCCACTGTAGATATCCTGTCCAAAAGCACCATACCAAAACATATTAAAGTCGAAACCCTTATAGGTTGCCGAAAAGCTTAATCCGGCAGTCATTTTTGGGTAAGGATTTCCAATGTTTGTACGGTCCTTATCATCAATTTTACCATCGTTGTTATTATCAACCCAGATCAGATCGCCGGGCTTAGCATTAGGCTGCAATACGGTACCATCAGAAGAGGTGTGAGCAAGGACCTGCGCAGCATTTTGGAATACACCTGCTGTTTTATATCCCCAGAAGTAAGCAATGGGTTGGCCAACTTCGGCCATACAAACATTGTACATCCCCACAGCAATACCGGCACCATAAATGCGTCCCTCACTATTGTCAATGGTAAGCACCTTGTTCTTATTGTATCCGCCAGTAAGGCTAACATCAATGGCAACATCGTGAATATTTGTCTTGTAGCCCAGCTCCAGCTCAACACCTTGGTTTCTAACAGAACCACCATTCACTGTTGGTGCACCACTTCCCACAAAGGCAGGTATTGGAGCCACAACCAGCAAATCCTTGGTATCCTTTCTGTAAACATTTAAACCAATGCTCAACTTATCCTTGAAGAAACGGCTATCGATACCAATGTTAGTCTGTTCTGAGGTCTCCCACTTCAAATCGGGATTGGAAATACTGGTGGGGTTGGAACCAACAGTAATAATCTCATCGGTTCCAAAGGTATACTTGCTTCCTGAACCAATTAGTGAGGTATACTTAAAGGCACCTATGGATTCGTTACCATTCTGTCCCCAGCCAAAGCGAAGTTTTAGGAAGGATATCTCAGGGAGATCAGCCATAAATGACTCTCTGGAAATAACCCAGCCTGCAGAGAATGCAGGAAAATAGCCATACCTATTGTTTGCTCCGAAGTTGGAAGAACCATCGGCACGGATAACTGCCTCTACGATATACCTATCCTTAAACACATAATTGCCTCTAGCAAAATAGGAAAGTAAGGCGTGTTCATCAGCAGTACCCCATGATTTATAGCTATCCTCATCGGTTCCATTATTGATGTAAGCATGCTCAAAATCGTTAAAGAGCAAATTGTTTTTGCTGCCACCAAGATTGTCGTGACGATAGCTATTAGCTGTCATACCAGCCAGCGCTGTAAATGCACTGGAACCTATGGTCTTTGAATAGGATACGGTAGTTTCATTCTGCCATGTATACCAACGATCGTTGGTGGCACTGGCCTGCGATACCGTGGACTTTACATTACCTCCGAGGTCATATACAGGAGTAAAGGTTCTTGAAAAGCCATTGGCAAGGTCAATACCAAACGTGGAGCGAACTTTCAAACCTTTCAGTGGTTCAAGCTGTGCCCACACATTGCCAACAATCTTGTTCTCCTTATACTCAGAGTTTAGCACGCTGAGGTAGGCAACGGGATTTACAACCTCCTGAGTTGCGTAATTTGACATCCCCCAAGTTCCATCAGGATTCTTCACAGGGGTAAGTGGATCCATGTTTACGGCCTTCGATAGCGGGCCGCTAAATTCAGCATTTGGATCAATTCCACGGGTTTTCTTGCTTGTAAACACGAGGTTGTTTCCATAGCTAAATATACCGCTATGATGGGCAGAGTTTATACGGTAGGTGTAGCGCTCGTAATTCGATTTCCCCTTTGCTACAATTCCATCCTGCAACGTATAGGAGAATGAGGAAAGGAAGGTAGAAGCATCATTGCCACCGCTTACGGTAAATTGATGGTTAACGGCGGGTGCATTCTTGTAAAAAATTTCTTTTTGCCAATCGGTTCCATTTCCCACAGCTGCAACAACGGCATCCACATTAGGGAATGGAATAGGGCTATTATCGTTGGCATAGCTTTCATTCATTATCATGGCATATTGCCGAGCATCGAGTAGGGAAACCTTTTTCCATGCATTCTGAATGCTGTATGAAAAGTCGTAGTTAACAACCAACTTCCCCTTCTTACCCTGCTTGGTAGTGATAAGCACTACGCCATTTGCTCCACGTGCACCGTAGATGGCAGTGGCAGAGGCATCCTTCAATACTTCAATGGATTCAATGTCGTTAGGATTCAAGTAATCGATACCCCCAACTGGCATTCCATCCACTATATATATAGGATTAGAGTCGCCGGTTGTTCCAATGCCTCGAATTCGAACGGTAAAACCTTCACCAGGCTGACCTGAGTTAGAGATAACTTCAACACCGGCCGTTTTTCCCTGCAAAGCCTGCTCTACCCGAACAGGGTTAGATTGTTCAATTTCTGAACTCGACACCTTTGCAATGGAGGAGGTCAGCAGGCTCTTCTTTTGAACGCCGTAACCAATAACTACCAACTCATCAATTTTTTGAGAGGAGTTGGCCATCGATACATTTATTTGCGTTTGGTTATTAACCGGAATGGTTTGAGATTCCATTCCAATAAATGAAAAGACCAGTGTTTGGTCTGGTCCAACCGTAATGGAGTAGTTACCATTAGCATCTGTGGTGGTTCCTTTTCCTGGCATCTCCTTAACAATTATGGTAACACCTGGAAGCGGTCCTCCGTCAGAGGCTGACGTAACGGTTCCTTTTACGCTTAAGTCCTGCGCATAAAGAACCCCTCCTAACAGAATCAATAAAGCTGAAAGAAGTGTTTTTTTCATTTGAGTTAAGTTTTAGTTTAGTTAGGGGTTTAAAACGTTTGAAAAATTACAACCGGATTGGCGGCCTAACACCATCTCCTACCACGTCTTAACCTCAACCAATTTCAAATCGCAGTTCACAAACGTTTGCGTGTTTTGAGCTAGTCTACATCAATGCTACATCAAAAATGAATATATTTTAGGTTTATATATTGATTTACAGAATATTTCATAAGTACTACAAGTGTCGTTAAAATGGGTAAAAAAAATTGCAAATATTCAACTCCTATTTTCAGAAATGTGTCGAAAAAGAAGAATTAATTAGTTGAAATATGCATAAAAATGCCCGAACAATGACTTCATAAATGACAAATGCCGCCCAAAAAGAGCAGCATTTGTCACCAGAAAACGTTTGCAAAGAGAAAAGTTAAGATAAACGCGTATTTAGCATGTAGCCATAAACGAATGTCATAACGTTTAGGTATTCACAGCGTTATATGTCAAAAAAGGCAGTAAACATGAGAGTTCAGAAACCTTGTTGCTGAACTACTGTCTCATTTCGAAGGGCGCTCGCTACAACCCCAGATCCTCGTTTATTAGCACCAAGGTAATTCGTCCCTTTGGAAACGATTTTTCGGTAATTAACCATGCGTTACAAATCCGGTCGGGGCTTTTGCAGTCGCTGCAAACGGAAGTACGCTGGCAGGGTGTAGAAAACTTGGGATGCCTGATGGCATTGAGAGGTGCTGTATAGCGGCGAATGTGCTGGCGGGCCTGCTTTACATCATCTACTAACTTATTTCTTCCCACAAATAGGTACACCTTGGATGGGCCAAAAACAATGGGGGCAATTCGATTTCCAATCATGTCGAGGTTTACCAGCTGCCCTGTAGCGGTAATGGCATTGGTGCCTGTTAAGAAAACGTCGGAAAGTAGGGCCTGACGCCTCACCACTAAGTTCTCCTCACGGCTCCTGTCCTCCCTAAATCCGTCGAGAAAGGTAATGCCTGGAGTATTCTTTATGGCATTGAGTATTCCGGTTTGATGCAGGGTAAGCGAATCGCCGTACGATACCACCTTCCCATCAGAAACGGAGAGTATTTCCGGGAGAATGGCCCCGGAAACACTTTCCGCCTTATCAACAATCAATACGTTAAATCCATTGCTGCGGAACGCTGTAGCACAAGCATTAAGCTTTTCATTCCAGTATTTTTCAGCTGTATCGTCCATTGCTTTTTTTGTAAAAGTAAGAATTATTGAACCCAGCTTGTTCTGAAATGCCTGAACTATTTTACAAAAAAATACACAGCATAGACTTGGGCTAACGTATGGATTTTCTGTAAAACAACCACCCTGTAAGTAAAAGTCCGGAGAATACAAAAACAGCAAACACTAGGCTGCTAATTGCCAGCTGCATACCTCCCGATAAGATATGACCACTAGTGCATCCACCTGCCATGCGAGCGCCAATTATAAGCACAAATCCTCCCAACGATGCCCATACCATCCGTTTAGCTGAACTCTCGCCCTTAAATCTAGTCCAGTTGGAATGCATTAGCTGCAGCTTAAACTCCTTTCTTAACAGGGAGATAACAAGGCCCGAAAGGAAAGCACCGGTTAAGAAGATCAGCTCCCACCTTCCGGGGGTCTCAATGGCAGAAAAGTAAGTATTACCAGTGGACGAGGTAATTATGTCGCCAGCATAGGGGTATGCAGTGGATGCACCAATAATGCGGTTAGCCACCGAAGGAAGAAAAACAATGGCATTCAAAATGGCAAGCCCGCTGCCAGCAATTAACCATTTGTAATCCACCGTACGCACCTTTCCCTGCAGAAGGAAGGCAATAGCAATAAAGGCAACACCAACAATTATGGCAATGGCGTAGTAGGCAAAACTTCCAATACCTGCTAAGGATAAAAACGATATACTACCAAGATTGGGCCCTAACAGATGAGCCACTAACGGCTGAATAACCGTAAAAACCACACCACCCACTATACCACCAACAATGCCAAATAATGCATCGAGAGAACCCTCTCCCAACGACACAGGAAGGGTACCTGGACAATACCCCAAGATAGCCATCCCAGAACCAAAGAGTAATCCTCCAAGCACAATTCCAACTACCAAAAACGGTTTAACGTGAAAGGTGGCCATTCCCAGTCCAACCTCTAGCGCAATAACAATAATTCCAACACCTATAGAAGCAGCAATAGCCTTTGCCACGGTATAGTTCTCGCGCATGGCAAGTCCACTTATGGTGTTAAAGCGATTAAGCCTAGCCACCTGTAGCAGTGCCCCAAAGGCAAAGCCCAAAATCAATGTAATCCAGCTCATATTATACCTGTTTAAGTTGTTAATAACTCTTTAATTATCAATTTAAAACCACTGTCATAAATGCTAACGTGGCTACCAGCAACCAAAGCGAAACTCCTAGTATCAATGGTTTTACTCCTGCATTCTTCAGCGATTGGGGTGAAAGTCCAAAGCCAATAAGAAAAAGGACAAATACCAGTAGCTGCTTCGATATATCGCCCAAGGTATGCCACACCGAAGCGTAGCTTGGAAGAATGGCAGCAATTGCCATGGTGGCCACAAAGAGAAAGATGAACCACGGAATGGAAGGTTTTTTCTTGTCGCCAGAGAAGATATAACCAGCCACAAAGCTTACGGGCATAATCCAGAGCGCTCTGGTAAGCTTGACTGTAGTTGCAACCTGAAGAGCATGGCTGCCGTAGGCACTAGCGGCCCCTACCACCGAACTGGTATCGTGAATGGCAATGGCCGACCACAGTCCAAATTGGTTTTGGGATAGTCCAAACCAGTGCCCCAGCACCGGAAAAATTAGCAGTGCAACAGAGTTTAGCAAGAATACTGTCCCCATGGCAAAGGAGGTTTGATCGCTATCGGCCTTTACAGCTGGAGCAACAGCAGCAATGGCACTTCCACCACATATTGCTGTTCCCGATGAAATGAGCAGGGCGGTAATCTTATCCATTTTTATTAGCCGTCCCAAGATGCTGCCAATAATTAGCGTAAAGCTGATAAATGCAAGCGTTATCCAGAAACCATGAATTCCTGTCGCAATTGCGGCTTTGAGGTTCATGCCAAAGCCCATTCCAACCACGGAAACTTGCAGTAAATACTTCGAAACTTTTGAATAGAATTGGGGATTAGGATTTCCCAGTGTAAAGGAGGCAACAACACCCAGTAGAAGAGCCAATGGTCCACCAACCAAACCAGCGAAACTAACAAAAAGCATAATTATTAGTAATGCAGCTGTTAGTGCATTACGTGATTGAGTATAATTCATTTTCATTAAAGTTCCTTTTGTTCAGTGCAAAGAAACCCCAATAATATGAGCTATCCCAATTCGAAATAATTATGAGTAATAGCTAAATGTTATGGTTAGGTAATAGTTCCCTTAGGAAAAGAGAGACACTTCCCACCGGTTTACTGCTACGCAGAACAATGCGAAATTCGCGCTTAAACGAAACGTCCAAAAACGGTATGGAAACAAGTGTTCCTTGCTGTAGTTCCTTTGCCACCGCTTTTTCCGATACAATGCCAATGCACGAGGAGTGCTCTAGAAACTGCTTAATCCCCTCAGTGGTTCCGAGCTGTAGCATCACGTTTAGCTGATCCACTCTAGCGGAGAATTCTTGTAGTACCCTTTCTATTACCTCCAGTGTCCCGGAACCCGCTTCCCGAATCACCAGCGGCACGCTCAGCAAATCGTTGATGGATAGCCTATCGGGCAGTGAAGCTAAGTGCAGTGGTGAGGCAACAGCAATGAGCTCATCCTCTAAGAAGGGCAAGTATACCATGCCATTTCGGCTCGAGTATCCCTCCACTATACCGATATCGGCACGATTCGACTCCAATAAATCCTCCACCTCCCTCGAATTACCTGAAGCAATAGATACTCGAAGATGTGGGTACTGCTCATAAAAATGGGAAAGGTATTCGGGCAGCACATACTGCGCAATGGTGGAGCTGGCGGCTATTCGTAGCTCGCCCGAAATGGTATTCTTGAGCAAGCCTATTTCGTATTCCATATTGCCATAGATCTCAAAAACCTGCATCAACCGCCCCTTAACTAGCTCACCCGCTTGCGTAAGCTCAATTTTGTTCGACTTCCGTTGAAAGAGCGAAACACCTAACACCTGCTCCAGCTCCCTAATGTGCTTCGAAACAGCTGGTTGAGTAATATATAGCTGTTCAGCAGCTCGAGTAAAGCTGAGCTGTTCGGCAACCGCCATAAATACCTGCCATCTGAAATCGTAGTAGCTCATTGCCTCAGTTTTTTCAAACACTCACGAAATATCGAAATTTACTTTATCCACAGCTTTGTTCCAACAGAGAGAACGGCACCAGGCTTAATTCCGTTAAGCTTATAGAGGTCGTCCAATGCCATCCGATTTTTACGGGCAATGGAATATAAAGTATCCCCTTTTTTAACAACGTAATATGATGACACTTTATTCTGCACAGCTGGCTTAACAGCTTCTGGATTAGAAGATAGTTCTGCTCGATTATCATTGGATCCTATAGGAAAAACGGCAAGCTCTCCATTTCGATAGTATGCCATCAGAGTATCTTCCCTTAAGGAGAAATCGGAATAGCTGATCAAATAAGCCGGATCGAAATGCTCTCCCAAAAACCGAGTTTCAAAGTGGAGGTGCGTAGTTGTTGCTCTTCCTGTTCGTCCTCCAAGCGCTAAAGGTGTACCAGCGGACACCTCCTCTCCTGGTTTGACCAGAAATTTGGAGAGATGAGCGTAAAGTGTTTCCAATCCATTGGGATGTTGCACCACGACCATAAGGCCATAACCGTGAAAACGCTTTGCCATACGCACCACACCGTTAAAGGCACACCTTACCGTATCACCTGCCTGCAACTTTATATCCACACCTGTATGCAGATGGTGCCTTCTCCGGTTACCGTAAGGAGAAAGAATTCTTCCCTTAAAGGGAAAAACGAACTCTCCCATAGCGCTGGTATTGCAAACAATGTAGAGCGAATCAGGAATAGCAATACCCGCTTTTGAGCATCGAATGGAAAGCGAAGGATTGCACTGGTTATAGTAGTTGGTAATGAATGTGGACGAAGAATCGGTAGCTAAATCGTAGGAGCATTGGCTTCCATCTAGTATGAATTCAGGATTAAGGGGAAGCGCTGTTGCTTGAATCGATAGAACGGAAATGGCTGTAAAGGCTGAAAAAAGAATTAGGCGTTTTTTGTTGGTCATGCTATTCCACTTTTCTACAAAGAAAGAGCAATACAGACATTCGTCCTATTTCTGTTAAGGATTTTTAACGAAATTGTATGGAAGGAAACTAGCGTAGCAGCTTACGTATTTCGGACATAAGCAACTGAATATTAATAGGTTTAGATACATAAGAATCACACCCAGCACTCAATACCTTTTCCCTATCCTCCACAAATGCATAAGCCGTAGTTGCAATAATCTTAACCTTTAAGTTCTTCTTTCGAATAATTTGAGTTGCTTCATAACCATTCATCACAGGCATCTTTATGTCCATGAGAATAAGGTCTATTTCTGGATGGTCTTCTAGCTGCTGAACCGCTTCTACACCATTGGCTGCCCAGTAGAGTTTAGCATTGGTTGGTTTTAGCAATTCCTCAAGAAATAGATAGTTGATTTCCTCGTCCTCCGCAATCAAAAAACTCTTGCCCTCATAGGCTCCTTCAATGGGATACTCACTACGAAAATCCATTCTCCAATAAGTTATTAAATATGCAACCTAAACTTTCGTGAGCAAAGTTATGTAATAATTCAAAAAAACACTCAGAAAAAAAAATCTACACCTTAATTAAAGTGAAAAATACCCCACTAATATAGCGAACACTGCCTACCTGCGGCTCAAATTGTTTAAAACTTTCCAAAAATTGTTAACTTCTTATCCGCTAAAGGTGATAGAATTGTTGGCTAAAATTGATTTCTTTGCCGGATGTAGGTTAACCTAACTATATGGCCTCAAAAAAGAGGAAAAGCAGAGCAAATAAGATGCTCGCATTACGTGAGCAACATTTGAAACGAACTTATAAGAAATCTCTCCTGTTCAACGAACCGGAGATGAGGGCTATTAATACCTTTTGTAGTAGATACAAGATATCGAATAAGTCGAAATTCTTTAGAGAAACCATTATAACAACGATTCTCAAGAAGATTGAGCAGGATCATCCAACGCTCTTTTAGCATTAACGAATGCCCCCTCACCTACCTTGCTAAGCTCCCTAAAACTTTGCCGATAGCCTAAGGTTGAAACGCCGACTGGTTAAATAGTTTGGAATGGCAAGCATGTTGGGTATTCCCTCCTGATTTCCCACCGTTCTTACCCAAAGGTAGGATACAGTATTGTTTATATCGAGCAGATTAAATACCTCCACCGTTAGCATCAGTGACCGGAACAATCCTGTTACACTGCTCACCTTTTTCCGGGTAGGGTTGTCAATCAAAACCTTTGTAAAACCAATATCTACCCTTCTGTAGGAAGGCATTCGAAAGTAGTTATCCCATCTATTTTTTTCTGGGGAAAAGAAAGGCAATCCGGTGCCGTACTGCAACGTAAGGTGCACTCTAACGGTTGGATTTCCGGCCAAATAATCTTGAAAAAACATGGAGAGATTCAGCCGCTGGTCAGTTGGTCGAGGGAAGTAGCCTGGGTGCACCACAGCTCCATCTGCCGCAATGTATGAATCACCCTCCACATCCTCGCGGGTATTCAAGAAAGAGAGGCTCAACCAGCTCTCAGCATCGGGAAGCAGCTCACCGTTAACCTTAAAATCGGCCCCATAAGCGTAGCCCTTTGCAATGTTTTTTCCGGCATAGGTGACTTGGATATTATCCATCTTATAGGGTTCCAGATTGCTCAACTGCTTGTAGTAAATTTCGGAGGTAAACCGAAACGGCTTACCAAATGCTTTGAAATCATAGCGCGATCCAGCCACCAGCTGTATCGATTTTTGTGCCTTTAAGTCGAAATTCATCTTACCCGTTTCATCCTGCAGCTCTTTAATAAACGGTGGTTGCACATAGGCTCCACCTGAGAGATGAAAAGATAAAGGACTATTGGCATGTGGAGTATAGGTCACGGAAAATCGGGGGCTAATATTCAGCTCTCCATTCAGCATAGAGTATGTGGCCCTTACTCCAGCTGTAGCCAAAAACTCAGCCTCTCCAACACTAAAGCCGTACTTCTCCTGCAGGTAGCCCGAATGCCGGTATGCGTCGAAACGGTTACGAGCACTGGCAGACGAGTATAACGAAAAACCATTCCCTCCTGTCGGAAGGCTATAGCCAGCAGAGTCAATCAGCTGCCACTCCTTTACATTGTCGAATACACGCTCGCGCTGAACCTTTACGCCCCATTGCAAAGTGCTATTTCCACTCACATAGGTTCCCTTGTGCTCAAAAGAATACACGTAAGCATCCAGGCTATTACGGGCATGATTCAGAAACGACCCAATACCCACGTTAACCAAGCTATCGGAGTAGGTGCTGGATCCCAGCGAATTATCGAGCTCATTAATCCAGTACTCCCCTAGAATATCATAGGTTTCTCTTTCATTAGTTAGGTATGAAGAGGCTATAAACTTCAAGGCTAACGACGCTGCCGGACGAAAGGTTAATGTTGCTGCCGTCAATCCAGTTTGGTAGGTGTTGTGCTCCCAACCATCGTAATACACCTTAAATCCCAAGGGATTGCTGAGCAATCCAAATGAGGTTTCCCTGTTCATTGGGTAGAACTCATACTTGTTTGTAGCGTAGCTTCCCAGAACCGAAGCGGAAACGGTGGAAGAAATATCGTAGTTAATAAAGGTTTGAAAGTCGGAAAAAGAGGGGTAGTACTCCCCTTTCGTATCCAGAGTACCTAGTAAATATTTGGAAGTTTTATACCGATATCCCGAGATGTGAGTTAGCCGTCCTTTGAGCGCTGTTCCCTCAACAGAGGCAGAAGCACCAAGCAAGCTAGCCGACGCGGAAGCATGAAAGCTAACTGGTTTCCTGTAGCGAATGTTCAGTGCCGACGACATCTTATCGCCCTTGTCGGCATCGAAGCCACCCGTTGAAAACTCCACCGACCCAACCATATCGGGGTTAATGGCGCTAAGGCCCTCCTGTTGGCCGCTCCTGATAAGAAATGGACGGTAAACTTCGATATCGTTGATGTAAACAAGATTTTCATCGAAGCTGCCACCACGAACCGAATACTGAGAGCTTAGCTCATTGTTACTCGTTACCCCGGGAATACTTTTCAGCATAGTTTCAAATCCACCGCCTACATTGGGCATGAGCTCAACCACCTTAGGGTTGAGCATCGATGAGTTACCCATTTGCCTATCCTCCCCAATTACCGAAACTTCATTAAGCGAAGTTGCCTTGGGCGCAAGCATAACGGTAAAAGATAGCGGCTTTGTGTGGGTAAATTTTCGATGAATCAGCACCTGCTGATAGCCAAGCGATTGAACAACTAAGGAAACTTCTACTCCAGCGGGAACACGTAGCTTAAACTGACCAGCTTCGTTGGCGCTACACCCCACATTGCGACCTTCAATGGTAATCGTTGCAAAGGGAATTGCGTTTCCAAGGGAATCGCTCACCACTCCGCTTATCTCCACCTCATTTTGTGCCATTGCTGAAAAGGATGCTGCTGCCAGCAGAAAGAAGGAAAAAAGGAGGAACCTCATTTGGGAAAGGAATTTCAGAGAAAACATCAATTTTTCGAAAATATTGCTCGAAGATACGCATTTACCCCATGTGAGCCTATACTGCGTTGAGGACGCTTTTCAAAATTCGTGTAACTTTGTGGGCAAACAATAATATCCACAAGTAACATAACGCTGTACACTGAAATGGAATTGAAAAAAGTTCTGCTCCTCAGCACCAACAATGCATGCCGAAGTCAGATGGCAGAAGGATGGATGAGCTACTACGGTAAAGGAGCCATCGAGGTAAAGAGTGCCGGCATATCAAAAGGCAGCTTGGACTGGGAGGCAGCCAACGCCATGATGGAAGCTGTGATTGACATCACCAAGTATACCTCCAAGTCGATTGAGGAGATTAAGGATTTCACCCCTGATTTTGTAATAATACTATCAGAAGAGGCGGAACAAGCAAAAGACAACTTCACGGGTAATCCTCAGATAATAGTTCACCACTTTCCAACACCACCTGCCGAACCAAAGGTGCGCGAAGCCTTTTACCGTGCGCTGTGTAACGAAATGGAAAACTACTGCTTCGATTTTGTAAATGAACACGTAAAAAAACTCGTATAGCATGGTAACTCAGCTAACCATTGAGCTTCCTCAAGCAGGTAGAGGCTACCATCTCATCACCAAGCTGGTGGAGAAAGCCTTGCCATCGCTCCCCGAAGCAGGCTTGGTAAATCTTTTCATCAAGCACACCTCAGCGGCACTCACCATCAACGAGAATGCCGACCCTTCGGTTAGAACCGACCTACGCACCTTTGTCGATGAGCTAATCCCCGATAATTACCCTAAATTTACGCATACTATTGAGGGGCCAGACGATATGTCAGCACACGTTAAGTCATCATTTTTTGGACCGAGCCTCACCATTCCAATTTCGAACCACCGGCTAGCTTTGGGCACTTGGCAAGGAATATACCTATGCGAATTTAGGAATCACAGCTCCAGTAGAACTCTGGTAATAACAGTATACTACTAAGGTTAAATGATAAACGATTTAGCACTGCTTGACTGCGGCATAATTGGTTGAGCCAATCTGCTTGGATAAGCAATAAGCACCTGTTTTACCCTCACCTTCAACCCTAACAATCACCCATCGAATTCTGCAAAAGAGAACTAACTGGTTACAATTTTCCATCAAATCACAAAATTTGCTTTAAATTAATAGCTGTTATGACGTATATCAGTTGGAAGCATAAATAAAAATACATAATTTTGCTTTCAATCAATCAATGCATAATCTACATAACATAATAGGATAAACGCTTATGAAAAAGGAGCTTCTGCTAGGTGACGAAGCAATAGCGCAAGGAGCTATTGACGGAGGTCTTTCTGGAATATACGCCTATCCCGGAACCCCTTCCACCGAGATAATGGAATACGTTCAAGGATCGAAGCAGGCCGCCGACAAAAAAATTCATCGGCAATGGTCTACCAACGAAAAAACAGCAATGGAAGCTGCCATTGGCATGTCGTATGCCGGCAAACGGTCCATGGTGTGCTTTAAGCACGTTGGACTAAATGTGGCTGCCGACGCCTTTATCAACGCCTCCATCACTGGCGTAAACGGTGGCCTAGTGGTTGTTTCTGCTGACGACCCGTCCATGCACTCCTCCCAAAACGAGCAGGACTCCCGGTTCTACGCTAAGTTTGCCATGATTCCAATTTTGGAACCCTCCAACCAGCAGGAAGCGTATGACATGGCCTACTCTGCCTTTGAGCTTTCGGAGCGACTCAACGTGCCGGTAATGATTCGTATTACCACCCGCATGGCACACTCCCGTTCGGGTGTTGCAACAAGAGATACCAAGCATGAAAACGCACTAAAGCTGCCCTCAAACCCACGTCAGTTTGTGCTGTTACCAGCCATAGCACGCAAAAACTATAAGCTGCTCCTAGGCAATCAGGCTAACATGGAGGCTATTTCCGAAGAATCGGCCTTTAACCAGTTTATCGATGCTCCAAATAAAAAGCTGGGGATAATTGCCACCGGCATCTCCTACAACTACCTCATGGAGTGCTATCCTGAGCGCAACTGTCCTCATCCTATTCTAAAAATAAGCCAATACCCTCTTCCCCGTAAAAAGGTAGAACGCCTGTACCAAGATTGTGATCAAATTTTGGTGCTTGAAGACGGCTATCCAATCATTGAGGAGATGCTTAAAGGCTACATCAACACCACCAAACCCATTCATGGGCGACTAGACCTTACCCTACCACGCGATGGAGAGCTGAATCCCAATATAGTTGCTAAAGCACTGGGGATTAAGATGCAGGAAGGGTCACCTGTTCCCGAAGAGGTAAAGCAGCGACCACCTGCCCTCTGCCAAGGTTGTGGCCATCGCGATGTATACGAAGACCTGAACGAGGCCCTGCTGGAGTATGGTGCTGGAAGAGTATTTGCCGATATTGGCTGCTACACCCTTGGAGCACTGCCACCATTTAACGCCATAAACTCCTGCGTAGACATGGGAGCCTCCATTACCATGGCCAAAGGTGCAGCCGATGCTGGACTTGTTCCTGCCGTTGCTGTAATTGGCGACTCCACCTTCACCCACTCGGGCATGACCGGTTTGCTAGATGCAGTTATTGAGAATACGCCGATTACCGTTATTATTTCTGATAACTCAACTACCGGGATGACTGGTGGACAGCATTCCGCCGCGACTGGCAGGCTTGAGCAGATTTGCATTGGTCTTGGTGTTGACCCCAACCATATCCGCGTAATGAATCCGCTAAAGAAGAACCACGAGGAAAATGTGGCGATTATGAAAGAGGAGTTGGCATACCAAGGTGTTTCGGTGCTTATTCCAAGACGCGAGTGCATTCAGACCTTTGCAAGGCGCAAGAGGGAAGAAAAGAAAGATAACTAACTCATCACATCAAACAAAAAAGCAATGAAGACAGACATCATACTTGCCGGTGTAGGTGGACAGGGCATTCTTTCCATTGCAGCGGTTATTGGACACGCTGCCGTTTCGAAGAACCTATTCTTGAAGCAATCTGAAGTACACGGCATGAGCCAACGTGGAGGAGATGTGCAGAGCCACTTGCGAATTTCCGACAAAGAAATAGCCTCTGACTTAATTCCACTGGGAATTGCCGACCTCATTCTTTCCGTTGAGCCCATGGAGGCCTTACGCTACCTTCCCTACCTCTCCGAAAAGGGAACCGTGGTAACCAACCTCACCCCTTTTAACAACATCAACGACTATCCAAGTGTAGATGACCTAAATAAGAGGATTAAGGAGTTGCCTAGAGCAATTGCTCTCGATGCCGATGCCATTGCCAAGGAGGCAGGAAGCGCAAGAGCGTCGAACATAGTGATGCTTGGAGCCGCTTCACCTTTTATCAACATCCCGTTTGAAAGTTTGGAAGATGGAATTCGCCAACTCTTCGGCAGGAAGGGTGCCGAAATTGTAGAGACCAACCTGAAGGCGCTAAGGGCTGGTAGAGCCTTTACCGAGGCCAACAAGTAATCGATACATATAGCAACGCAATAATGTGAGCCAATCGGATTCTATGCCGATTGGCTCTTTTGCTTTAAGGGCTTCATAGACGCAACTTTTTTTACTATTTTGCAGCAAACAAAGAATTCTAAATTGCCTTTCCAACACACTAAACTAACAACCAATCTAGGTAGGTACATTGCACCACATTGGTAACCAAGCACAGCATGAAAAAATTATTAACGCTACTTATCTCCTTGGTCACAGTTGCTGCTGCTTCTCAGCCTCTTCCTCGACAGCATCTTCGATTTAAGCAGGACTTTCTTACCAAATTTGACAATATCTCCACCCACAAGGGCTTAAGCAGTAATCAAATCATCGACATCTTCCAAGATAAGTTTGGATACATGTGGTTCGCCACTGACAATGGGCTAAATAGATACGACGGAATTAGAATGGTCGTTTACAAAAACTCTCCACTGGACAGCAATAGCCTTTCGAACGATTTTGTAACCAGCATATGTGAAGATAAATTGGGTAATTTATGGGTTGGAACGGCCAATGGTATAAACTACTTCGACAGGAAGCAGGAGAAATTTTTCCATCCCTTTCTCAAGCCATCTCGCGAAAGCAACCTTTCGGAGTCGGAAATCAACGCTGTTGCCATCGACAGCGAGGGCGATCTTTGGGTAGAAACAGGTGCCGGAGTTCTGCACCACTTTAATTTCGACAGCAATCTCCACGAAACAATAAACCACCCCAAAGACTACGGAGCAAACAGTAAAAAGCACCTGCTTTATATTGATAAGGCAGGTTACATCTGGTTTGGTGGACCATCAATGGGGCCATTCCGGTACGATCCACGAACACGTAAACTGGTACAAATAAAGCGATCTCCGCTTGACCCCACAGGGAAAAAGCTGGAGGGGGTGAACGACATTATGGAGGATGCATTTGGCACCTTGTGGTTGGCATCAAACGAAGGAACCCATATTTTTGACCCAGTCGAGGAGACCTTCTTTCAAGTATTCTCCACCCCAATCAGCACAATGGGGCTGGATTCCGATGGAATGATATGGTTGGGTACCTTCGATAAAGGAATATACCGTTTTGATCCCAAGCGAGGATTCTACACCATTCTAAACAACAATCCTAACAATCCAGTTTCTCTCACCGACAACCATGTGAACAAAATATTTGTTGACAGGGCAGGTACAGTATGGGTTGGAACAGACGAAGGTATAAGCAAATACAGCCCCAATAAGTATAAGTTCGAGCACTACTTCCACCTTCCTGAGATGGGAAACTTTCTCAGCTCAAACAACACCACGGCATTTGCACAGGACGAACGTGGCATAATATGGATTGGAACTGCCGATGCTGGTCTCAACTCCTTTGATAGGGAAAATGGGGTGTTTACCCGCTACACAACAACCTCCAAAACAAGCTTCAATCTGCCTTCCAACAACATCTCCGCACTCCTATCCGACGGAAAAGGAAACATATGGATTGGCTTTAATGGGGTTGCCGGATTAGGCAGACTGAACATATTCAATGCAACGTTTAAAATTTTCTACCCAAATAATAGGCAGCTAACTGCCATAAGCGAAATAACGGCAGATAAAAGCGGAAAACTATGGATAGCTGGATATGGTGGCGATGGTCTATTAATCTTCGATCCAAATACTGAAAAATATGTCCCACACCAGTTCAATCCAATAAACCAACCACTAGGAAAAATTATCACCAGCATTACAGCCGATGTGGAACGTGATGAATTGTGGATTGGAACCTATACCTCAGGAATATACCTATATAGTAGGAAAACTGCCAGCTTTAAGCAGGTATACCCCACGTCTGCCATCACAAGTTCCAAACTGGCAGAAAAACTACCAACCATGTTATCGTGCGCGCATAGCAATGGTAAGGTGTGGTTTGGAACCTCCTCCGGCATCTTAATGGTTGACACAAAGTCAAAACAAGTCAGAAAAATCCCAATATTCCGAAAGAAATTTCCAGTTAGCGTAAACTCCATAACACCTGATGCATATAAAAATGCACTCCTGCTTGGTACAGATGAAGGACCTTACCTTTTCAACCTTTCCTCCGGAGCAATAGCGCCATTTACCCACTCCGACCAGGCCATAAACATACTCCTACGCCGACAGTGCACCACCTCCTTTGATGCACAGACCAATACGGTATTCATTGCCGCAGAGAATCATCTGTTTATATTTAAACCAGAGGAGAATAACACTTGGAGAAGGCTGAGCCTAGACGATAAGTTTAAAATCACAAAGGTTGTAGGAACTGGAAAAAACACCTATGTGAGCACCAACTTAGGGCTGTATCTGCTCAATACCAAGTCATTAAAACTCGAAAAAATTTCGGCAAAATCTCAAACAGGTTACGAAAAACAACCGCTTCTTATTAAAGACATATTTACCTCAGATAACCAGCGTGGATGGTTGCTATCCAGCCACAAGGTGTACGAGGCAAATGGTGAAAACTCCTTTCCTGTATTCAATGCCAACCATGGAGAATCGGGTAGCGATGAACTCCTATGCGGGGCTTACATGGATGGATGCTTCTGGCTTGGAACGGAAAATGGGTTGGTAATGTTCGACCCCGATACAAAAAGAGTAAGCAACTTCAACACTCCCGATTCCGTAAGCATTTTTTCAAATAAGCTTACGGCCATTGCCACGATAGATAACCAAGTATGGGTTGGCGATGAACACGGAACTATTAGCATAGTAAATACGCGCAACCTTCAGGTTAAGCACCTATTCCTAAATTCCGACAATCAACCTATTCAGGGAAGTTCGCCTATTACTCAGATATACTGTGATTCTCGTCAACGGATTTGGATAGTAAGCAACAATCTCTACTGTTACAACCAATGGGGACAAAGGCTCGACTTCCCTTTTATTGATAACCTACAAAACCAGAAGGTAAAATCCATCGTTGAGGATTACGAGGGTCGATTATGGATCGCCACCGATAACGGCTGTTACGCCGTTAATCCAGAAAATGGCTCAACCATATCCTACTTTGAAACAGATGGCTTGCAAGGAAACAGCTTTAACCGATGGTCGCTCCGACTACTAGATGGTAGTATGCTGGTTGGGGGAAAAAATGGGTTCAACATTATAAATCCATCCAAAATTGTGCTTAACCAGAAACCACCGCAGGTTGAACTTTCTGGAGTTAAAGTTTTCAATCGCCTCCTAGGAAACGATTTTACACAAACCAAGTCAATTACCCTCCCCTATAACCAAAACTATCTCACCATCGACATGGCGTCACTCGACTTTTCCACATCCGAAAAGATCAGATATTCTTACATTCTCGAAGGGCTGAACAGTAATTGGATAAATAACGGTAACCAGTCCACAGCCATCTTCACCAACCTCGCTCCCGGAACGTACCACCTTAAAGTTAAAGCATCCAATAACGATGGTATTTGGAACACAACACCCAAGGAGCTTACCATCATTATTAAACCTCCATTTTGGAAGTCGTGGTGGTTTATCATTATTGTGTTTTTGGCCATAGCCATTGGCATATACAACCTTGTTCGAATAGTGCGCGAGCAGATCAAATTTAGAGAAAAGACCATCGAACTGGAGCAGAGGCTCCTGCTCACCCAGATGAATCCACACTTCATATTCAACTCCCTTACGGCGATTCAAAGCTACATCTTCCGGAACGATCCAAAATCGGCGGGGAAATACCTCGCAAGCTTTGCCAAGCTGGTGCGCTTAATTCTTGAAAACTCCAGAAATAAATACACCACCATTGGAAAGGAGATAAAAACATTGGAGCACTACCTGGAACTGCAATCCCTGCGTTTCGATGAAAAGTTTGAGTTCAAGATTGAGGCCGATCCCGAAATTGAGAGGGAGAGCATGACCATTCCACCAATGCTCACACAGCCGTTTATTGAAAACGCAATAGAGCATGGAGTTATAAACGTTGCCGGTAAAGGCCATATCATTATTCGCTACCTGCTACAAGAGGAGATTATCATTATTGAGGTAGAAGATGATGGAATTGGTATCAATAAAGCACTGGCATCGCAAAAGGAGGGGACAAAAAACCACGTTTCTCTCGCCACAAAAATATCGAAAGAACGACTTGAAAACCTCAATAAGCTTGAAAAGGGGAAAATTAGCATGGAGATTGTAGACCTTGCCGACATTGATCCTTTACTGCACGGAACCAAGGTTACATTTAAAATTCCGTACAAATGGGTTGAAACATCATTCAGAAATAGCTAACTTGAACAAAAATTTTGGAGTATGATAAAAACTATAATCATCGACGACGAGCTTATGGCCAGAGAAGCCATCGGTAATATGGTGAAGCTTTACTGCCCCAATCTCGAACTAATAGATACCGCCGACGGTGTTGCAAGCGGTTATGAAGCCATTAAAAAGAACAATCCCGACCTCGTGCTCTTGGATATCAAGATGACCGATGGAACAGGCTTTGAGCTGCTTCAAATGTTTGAATCAATCAACTTCAAGTTCATCTTCATCACGGCGTACGAGGAATATGCCATTCAAGCATTTAAATTTAGCGCGCTGGATTATCTCCTTAAGCCCATTGACCCCAATGACCTAATTGCCGCCGTTGAGAAGCTCAACGAATCAATTCATAAGGAGGATGAAAATCTTAAGCTCAAAGCGTTTATGGCAAATATTCAAGGTGTTACACCAGAGTTGAAGAAAATTGTTTTAAAAACAGCGGAAAGCATACACCTGGTTAACGTTAAGGACATTATTAGATGCGAATCAAGCTCTAACTACACGCTATTCTTCTTCTCCGATAATACAAAGCTTCTTGTATCCAAAACGTTGAAAGAGTTTGACGAAATGCTTAGCCCATATGGCTTTTTTAGGGCACATCAATCACACCTTATTAACCTCAACTTTTTGGACCGATACGATAAGGCCGAGGGTGGAACATTGATCCTCAAGGACAAATCGTCTATTCCTCTCGCGGTGAGAAAGAGAGAACAGCTGATGAAGATTTTTGAGAACTTGTAATATGGAAGAATCCCTGCTGATGCAATACTTAGCAGGGATTTTTGCAATGTTAGGGCATTCATTGCAAAATGAAACTAGCGAACAATTTGAAATATTAACGTTGTGTTAATATTTGCTTAGCTTAATAATAACAAATCTCGCTAGCGTGTTAATTATTTGAGAATTACCTTTGGACAAACTTTAAGAAAACCATAACAAATGGATAATTTCTATTTGATAGCCGTTACTGTCTTGATATTATTGGCAGTAATTGACCTTGTTGTCGGTGTCAGTAATGATGCAGTTAATTTTCTCAATTCGGCCATTGGCTCTCAAGTTGCACCACGTTACATCATACTAATTGTTGCTTCACTTGGGGTTATTTTGGGTTCCATTCTTTCCAGTGGAATGATGGAGATTGCTCGAAAGGGAATTTTTCACCCAACCGAGTTCTACTTTTCGGAAATCATGGTCATTTTTATGGCGGTAATGCTTACCGACATTATCTTACTCGACCTCTTTAACACCGTTGGGCTACCAACCTCGACAACTGTTTCGCTGGTATTTGAGCTGCTTGGCTCTGCGGTGGCAGTTGCCTCAGTAAAAATCTTGAGCAACGGCGGTTCTCTCTCCTCCTTAAGCCAATATATCAATACCGATAAGGCACTTGCAATAATTTCAGGCATACTGATATCAGTCGTCGTCGCGTTCGTGACGGGGACAATTGTGATGTACATTGCCCGAATTATCTTTTCGTTTAACGTTAAGCGCACCTATCCCTATTTTGGAGCCATTTTTGGTGGTTTTGCCATTACGGCCCTAACCTACTTCATTGTTATGAAGGGGGTTCAAGGAACATCCCTTGTCCCACAAAGTGTCATTGATTATCTCAACAATGAGACCTCCTTAATTCTACTTATCAGCTTTTTGGGATGGACCCTAATACTACAGCTCATCACCATATTTTTCCGTTTCAACATCTTCAGGTTAGTTGTTCTTGTAGGTACCTTCGCGTTAGCCCTCTCCTTTGCTGGTAACGACTTGGTTAACTTCATTGGGGTTTCAATGGCCGGGTTAAAGTCCTATCAAATTTTTGCCGCCTCGGGCGTGGCTCCCGACCACCTTGTAATGTCCCAGCTGGCTGGACCTGTTGCCACAAACACCTACTATTTGCTCATTGCAGGACTAGTTATGGTAGCCACCCTATTCCTATCCAAAAAGGCTAGAACAGTTACCGAAACAGAGGTGAACTTGGCCCGGCAGGATAGTGGTGTTGAACGGTTTGGCTCTTCGCAGTTCTCCCGCACACTGGTTAGGCAAACAATGGCCATTTCATCCACATTGGCTAGAATTACACCAGGTCCAATTGTCCGCTTTATCGAAAGCCGGTTTGACCTATCAAAAGCTCAAAAGGTCTATCCTCGCAAAAATGCTGCTACTGCCTCTTTCGACCTAGTAAGAGCATCGGTAAACCTTACCATTGCGAGTATCTTAATATCAACCGCAACCTCCTTAAAGCTGCCTCTTTCTACAACATACGTAACCTTTATGGTAGCCATGGGATCTTCACTGGCAGACCGTGCTTGGGGGCGTGAGAGTGCCGTTTATCGGATTACAGGTGTAATTACGGTGATTTCTGGGTGGTTCTTTACGGCACTTATTGCATTTACTGTGGCTAGCTTAGTTGCGGTGGCCATCTCTTTTGGCGGAAAATGGGCAGTATTCGCCCTCATTATATTAGCGGGCTACATATTGCTGAAAAGTCATAAGCTACATAAGAAAAAGTATACAGAGCGTCATGCTGTAGAAGTTGATGAACTCGCCTTCGAAGACTCTAACATTGTACGTAAGTGTATAAGGGATGTTAAGGAAATGCTCAAGAACTCCCTTGAAATCTATAACCAAACCTTAACGGGCCTTTCAACGGAGGATAGGAAACTGCTCAAAAAGGTTAACACACGCGTTGAGGAACTAAACATTGATGCAAAAAAGTTAAAGCTCAACCTTACAACCACTCTGCAGAAATTCCGTGCCGACTCCATTGAAACAGGACATTTCTACGTTCAGGTTATCGACTACTTGCGAGAAATTGCCCATTCACTCACCTTTGTAACGGGTCCCAGCTTTCAGCATATCGACAACAATCATAAGGGGTTCAACAAGGTTCAGCAGAATGAAATTAAGGGCATCAATCTAAAAATATCCAAGCTGTTTGAGCAGATAATCAAGATGGTTTCCGATAACGATTTTACCGATATTCCTCTAATAATTAACATGCAGCAGGACATTCTTGAAAGCATTAACATTGCTCGTAAGAATCAAATAAAGCGGATAAAATCCAATGAAACGGGTACACGTAACAGCGTTCTTTACCTTGGCATTCTTAACGAATCGAAGAACATGTTACTTCAAACCATAAATCTGCTTAAAGCGCAAAGAGATTTTATTCTGAATAACTATGACGAGTAGTTTAACCATATCATAATAACAACAAAAAGGGTGCTTCTGCACCCTTTTTTGTTTCCCAAAACGCGCTTCAAGAAACCGCTACTTTATCCCCATCTTGGTCTTAATAATGGTTTGGTATTTCTTGTCGGTATCAAGAATATGGGATACAAGCCACTCTCTCAGAAACTTCATCATATCAACAGCAACCGAAGAACCTCCTTGCTTATGCTTATCCTGAAACTCCTTAATCTTGGCAATAAACTGTTGGTGTTGACCAACATGGGATTCATAATCAGCATAATTTGCACTCTTCATCAGAAACTCTTCCCGCCGAAAGTGGGAAACGGTGTAATCTGACAACTTCTTCAACAAAGGCTCGGTAGCCTCCTTGCCTTTCCCTTCGGAGAGGGCGCCAATTAACTCGTCGGTTATTCCAACCAAATTCTTGTGATCGCTGTCGATGCTTTCGATCCCCAGCTCATACTTAGAATTCCAGCTTGTGTAAAACATTATCAACTATTTTTCTTATGTACTACAATACGAATTAGATGATTCACAACCACCTATAGAATAGGAAGTTTTTACTTAATACCCATTTTTACCTTAATTGGAGCTTGGTATTTTTTATCAATCACCTGAATGTGATTAATAAACCAGTCGCGAAGAAATTTCATCATCTCGATGGCAACTGCTGAATCCCCAGCTTTATTCTTCTGCTGAAATTCCTTAACCTTTTCAACAAACAGCTGGTGCTGCTTTAGGTGAGATTCATAATCGGCGTAATTTGCACTTTTCATCAGAAACTCTTCCCGTCGAAAATGGGAAATGGTGTATTCCGACATTTTCTGCAGCAACGGCTCGGTAACTTCACGCCCTTTACCACCAGAAAGAGCACCAATTAGCTCATCCATTATTCCCACCAAATTTTGGTGATCGCTGTCGATACTTTCTATCCCCAGCTCATACTTAGAATTCCAGCTTGTGTAAAACATCTATATATACAAATAAATAGGTTAATAAAAACATAAATAAGCCTACAAACATAGTAGTTGTAGGCGAAAATAAAAAGAGAACTAGTCTACAAACTTATAACCAACTCCTTTAATGGTCTTTATGTAGTCCTCTCCTATCTTTTCACGAAGCTTACGGATATGTACATCTATGGTACGATCGCCCACAATAATGTTATCACCCCAAATGGAGGAGAAAATTTCCTCACGGGTAAACACCTTGTTGGGTTTGGAATGCAGCAAGGCTAGGAGCTCAAATTCCTTCTTTGGTAAAACTAAATCTTCGCCCTCCTTTACCACCATAAAGCGTTCTTTGTCAATAACAATACCCGCTACGTTAATCAGCTGGTCTCCACCCTTTGCCTCTGTAATAGCGCTATCGAAACGCTTTAGCAATGCCTTTATTCTACTTACAAGCACCTTAGGTTTAATGGGCTTTGCAATATAGTCATCACCGCCTGCCTCAAATCCTGCAATTTGGGAATAGTCTTCACCTCTTGCAGTAAGAAACGCAACGAGAATATTCTTTAACTTCGGGTTATGTCTAATAACCTCGCAGGTTTCAATACCATCCATTTCGGGCATCATTACGTCAAGGAGTATGAGGTGAGGCATAACCTCTTCTGCAAGCCTAACTGCCTCCATACCGTTGCTCGCAGTATAAACCTCAAAGCCTTCCTTTCTTAAATTATATCCTACAAATTCTAGAATATCATTCTCATCATCAACAAGTAAAATCTTATATATCTGCTCCATGGCTCATTGTTATTAAACTTTTTAAAAATACCCATTCTCCTGCTTGAGGGCATTAAGATAAAGCTAATAATAGTGTAAGTCAAGGAAATGTTGACTTAATGAAACGTTAAAACAGTAGTAATCAGTTTCCCCCTTGTATCATCTTTCTTTGCAGTGAATTAAAAAACAACCTAAGGTTCACTACAAATGAGAATCAAGCTTATTGGTATTGGTATATCCCTCCTTCTTTCCAATGTTTATTCCCTAATGGGGCAAACTGGTAGCATTGAAGGAATAGTATCGGACAAGAAAACGGGTGAAACGCTCGTTGGTGCAACAATAATTATCGCAGGAACCACAACTGGTACAACGACTGACCTCGATGGGAAATTTACCCTTGGTAACCTAAATCCAGGAAGCTACAACATCGAAGTAAACTTTATTTCTTACCAGCAACAATCCTTTAAAGGAGTAAAAGTTGGTCTTGGAAAACCTACTACTCTTAATGTGGCCTTGGATGAAGTTTCACAGAAAATTGAGGGTATCGTGGTAAGCGCCACCAAGAAGACACATACCGAGATGGCCATGATTAGCTCCATAAAGAATAGTCAACTTGTGGTTAGCGGTATTTCGAGCCAGCAAATTGCAAAAACTCAAGACAAAGATGCATCCGAGGTAGTCCGTCGTATTCCAGGCATATCGATACAGGATGGAAAGTTCATAATCGTAAGAGGACTATCGCAACGATATAACAATGTATGGATGAATGGTGCGGCCGTGCCGAGTTCAGAGGCCGATTCCCGCGCATTTTCATTCGATATGATTCCGAGTTCCCAAATAGACAATATCACCATTGTAAAATCTCCCGCGCCTGAACTTCCGGCTGATTTTTCCGGAGGATTTGTTCAAATAAGCACCAAAGATGTTTCCGATGCCAATTCACTGGAAATTAGCTACGGTTTAGGGCTCAACGATCAAACTCAATACAAGAACTTCAAAATTGCGCCCAAGGGTGGTCTAGACTTCTTGGGTATTGACGATGGAACTAGGAGCCTAAAAGGAGTTGTGCCTTTCCGCCTGAACAACGACATCGCAACCAATTCGTCACAAATTGATGAGGTATCCCGCAACGGTTTCAACAATAGCTGGAGTGTGGAAAAATTCAAGTCGATGGTACGTCCCGACCAACGCCTATCCCTCATGATCACCAGAAAGTATACCACAGCCAACAATAAGAGTGTTGCTATCTCTTTAGCCTCCAACTACAACCACACCTACAGGGCCTACCATAATATGGAAAATGCTCTAATTGGTTCGTATGACGTCATCAACGACCGTCCAAATTATTTCTACAAGTACACCGACAACCAATATAACGTGGAATCAAAGCTCGGAACAATGCTCAACCTTGCATACATTCCCAATAGCAGAACCAAAATACTATTTCACAATATTCTCAATCTCGATGGTAAAAATAGGTTAACAGACCGAAGTGGATACCAATACAATAGCGGATTCTATCAAGAACAGCAGGAGTTTTTGTATAACAGCAGGCTTACCTATTCCGGACAGCTATCGGGGAACCACAACCTCAGTGAGAATAGCAAGTTCAACTGGAATTTGGGATACTCCTTGTCGAAAATGAATCAACCCGACAGAAGAGATATTTCGCGTGACCGTAACATTAACGATACAACAGCCCCACTTGCCCTCGATTTTAACGATTCTAAACGTCTGTTCCTAGATCTCCGTGAAAACGTATACTCTGGTGCTGCAAATTACCAATATAAGGTAACCAGATGGAGCAATTTTGTCCCAACCATTAAGGCTGGACTATACTCGGAGTATAAGGATCGGGATTTCAATACGCGCTCATTTTATTACATACTAAACAGCGCCGCCAATCAATCACTAAACTACCAATCAAACGAGGAGATATTCACTGCCCCCAACCTTGGCATTAACGGCGTTTACACCTACGAGGACACAAGAAATACCGATAGCTACAAGGCTAGCAACAGGTTAGCAGCGGGATATGTAGGCATAAGCCTTTCGCTGCACAAGTTCAACATATACGGTGGCTTACGTTACGAGAATAATCAGATGGTGCTTACCAAGTATGTTTCGCTAGATCCAACCAATTTCAACACCAAAAATACATACTACAATCACTCAGATATTTTTCCATCGATAAACGCAAGCTTCAATATTACCAACAAACAGCTCTTGCGCTTGGCATACGGGGCATCGGTAAATAGACCTGAATTTAGGGAGTTATCGACCTCTACCTACTACGACTTTGACATTTTCAGCTTTGTGGTTGGTAATGCAAATCTAAAAACCGCATACGTCCACAACGTTGACCTACGATATGAAATTTACCCTAAATCAGGTGAGATGATATCGTTTGCCCTTTTCTATAAAAACTTCAAAGACCCAATCGAATCAACTTACTACGAAAATTCTGGTGGCTACACCTACTCCTTTACAAATGCCAAATCGGCCAACAACGTTGGTGCAGAGGTTGACCTAAAAAAGGGCCTTGAAACAGTGGGCCTCAAAAATTTTTCACTCTCATTCAACGCCGCCTACATCTATAGTCGAGTTGAGTTCGATAAGAGTAATACTCTGGAACACAACCGACCAATGCAAGGGCAGTCTCCTTATCTTATCAACACAGGGCTATTTTACCAGAACAACAAGAACACCTTAACCTGCGGATTACTATACAACGTTATTGGAAAACGAATCGTGGGTGTTGGACGGGTGCTTGCCAATAACCCCAGCATTTCAGTTCCTGACATTTACGAGCTTCCACGCAACTTGGTAGATTTCACCTTCAACGTGAAGCTCAACCATTTCATAAGCCTGAATGGTGCAGTTAAAAACATCCTAAACGATGATGTGGTTCTTCAGCAAACGGCAAAGTTTACCGATTCCAATGGAGCATCACAGGTAAGAAATCAAACTAAGCAAAAGTATAATCCTGGTCGTAACTACTCGCTTACAATATCTTTTAAGCTAGACTAAAAACATTACTAATACTTAACCTTTAAATCAATGAAAATGAAGACTTCAACGATGAACATCATTCTCGCCATGGTGACCATGGTGACTCTGGCTACCGGCTGTAGCAAGAGCGATAATTCAACCCCCTCAGGTCCTGTTACCCCTGGTGATGCCGTAACCTGGGTAGGTACTACCATTGGTGACGGTTCCGATGCCTTTGAGATAAAAGGTAAATACGTTATTAAAAAAGGTACCTATTCCCTAAAGGGCTGGGTGTATGTGGTTGATGGCTCCGAACTCTACATTGAGCCAGGTACCATAATCAAGGGTGATAAGGCAACTAAGGCAACTCTGATCGCCGAACCAGGTGGTAAAATTTTTGCAGAAGGAACTGCTGCTGAGCCAATTGTTATGACCTCTGCTCAGGCACCAGGTAGCAGAAAACCCGGTGACTGGGGCGGATTGGTTGTGTGCGGTAAAGCGGTTAATAACCAAGGTCAAATGACCATTGAAGGGGGATTACGTACGGTTCATGGTGGAACCGACAACACCGACAACTCTGGTGTTTACCGCTACATTCGTATCGAATTTGCAGGCTATCCTTACGCTACCGACCAGGAAATTAACGGCATGACCTTTGGCTCTGTTGGTAGTGGAACAACCGTTGACCACATTCAGGTATCCTACTCCAACGACGACTCCTACGAGTGGTTTGGTGGATCCGTAAATTGCAAATACTTAATTGCATATCACGGTTGGGATGATGATTTTGATACCGATGATGGCTTCTCTGGAAAAATGCAGTTTTTACTTGGCGTTCGTGACCCAAAAATTGCCGACCAATCACTGTCTAACGGCTTTGAATCGGACAACAACGCCAGCGGCAGCGCTGCAGAGCCATTCACCTCAGCAGTATTTAGCAACGTTACGCTCATTGGACCCATTGGTCAAGACAACTCTTTTGAGAATACTACTACCTACATCGATGGCGGCGGTATGAATCCAAATAACGGTTCACGGTTGGGACAGTTTCAAGCAGGAGCGCAAATTCGTAGAAATTCTCACCAGAATATTTTGAATAGCGTGATAACCGGGTATCCTGTTGGTCTTATCATTGAAAACGATAAGGGTAGCACAACCCAAACTGCCGCAACCAATGGCTTGCTCAGCATTCAAAACGACTACTTTGCCGGCATGACAATACTGGGAAGTGACAAAAACAAAACTTGGCTGGATCAGCTTTCCACCGATGCCACTACGCTCGATCCTTCTCAACTTTCGTTCTCACACACCTTCTTCATGCTTGCCGCCAATTCAAACAACTCGCTTGGAATTTCCGACCTGATGCTCAATCAGCCAAACAGCACCGCCACAAGTCCTAACTATGGACCAATGGCCTCAAGCCCACTTGTTGGGAAGAGCAACCTCTTCAGCAACACATTGCTGCAAAATAGCTGGTTTGACCAAGTTAACTACATTGGAGCATTCAAGAGCGATGCCGATGCAGACAACTGGATGAAGGGATGGACCAACTTCGATCCTGAAAACACGGTATACTAACACTGAATTGCGAAGGCAAAATTCATAGAATAGTCAAAACCGGCAAGCCATACACAGTGGTGAACCGGTTTTGATTTTCTTTCCGAAGAACCTCCAATTCAAAAAGATTGATTACAAATCCCGTAATAAGTGAAAATTAACTTTGACCACCAATATATTTTCGCTATGATTGCGACAAATCGACGCTAGTATGAAAAAATTACTTTTTTCTGTTGTTGCTATACTAATCGCCCTGTCTTCGTTTGCGCAAAACATTACCGAAGGTAAGGATGGCGTATACTACGACGATCATGGCACTCCCTATACAGGAACTTACCACAGCTACTATGAAAACGGCCAAGTTAAATCGGAAATACCTCTGGTTAACGGGCTAAAAAGTGGCTCTATGATGCTCTACTTCCCCAATGGTCAGGTTAACGAAATTAGGGCATACAAGGATGGGAAAATGGACGGAACCTGGCTTACGTTTACCGAAAAAGGCTCCAAGGTGGCTGAGGCAAACTACACGGATGGCCTAAAGAATGGAAAGTGGTTTATCTGGGACGAAAATGGAGTCCTTCGCTACAACATGACCTACCAAAAGGGGCAAAAAGCGGGTCTATGGATAATCTATGACGAAAAAGGGAATAAAGTTTCCGAACGTAACTACGATACCACACAATAAGCAGCGTTGCTCCTTCCAAAATAATATACGCCGGAAATATATTACGCATTTTTCCGGCGTTTTTTTTACCGTTTCCACAACTACCGGTTTAGCCCAAAGTGCTACACTCCAATGTGTATGCGTGCTTCCATATCCTACGACTGAACACATACACACTATACCTATAAGAATGTTATATAATAGGTTGATGGATATCAAAAATATGATTTTCACTCTTGTATAAGATAAAAACCTTTGCTAGACTTGTGTCCACAAAAAACAATTGAAAAACTCCATAAACTAACTGAAATGACAAAAATGACACCAACGCAGTACATGGAGAGGGAAGACAAGTATGGAGCCCATAACTACCATCCACTTCCCGTTGTACTCGAAAAAGGAAAAGGCGTATTCATGTGGGACGTTGAAGGTAAAAGATACTTTGACTTCCTATCTGCCTACTCGGCTGTAAATCAAGGACATTGCCACCCAAGAATTATCAATGCTTTAAAAGAGCAGGCCGATGTACTTACACTCACCTCTCGTGCTTTCTACAACAACATTTTAGGTGAGTTTGAAGAGTTTGTAACCAAGTATTTTGGATACGACAAGGTTCTTCCAATGAATTCGGGTGCTGAAGCCGATGAAACGGCCCTCAAGCTTTGCCGGAAGTGGGCATACAGCAAAAAGGGTATTAAGGATGGAATGGCCAAAATTATTGTTTGCGATGGCAACTTCCACGGACGAACCATTACCATTGTATCCATGAGCACCGACCCCGAATCATTTGGCGGTTTTGGTCCATTCACCCCAGGTTTCATAAAGATTCCCTACAACGATATTCCTGCACTTGAAAAAGCCCTGCAAGATCCCGATGTTGCCGGTTTCCTTGTTGAACCTATCCAAGGTGAAGCAGGGGTGTTTGTTCCCGATGCAGGATATTTGAAAAAAGCAAAGGAACTCTGCAAAGCAAAAAATGTTCTCTTTATCGCCGACGAGGTTCAGACTGGCATTGCTCGTACAGGAAAGATGCTTGCCTGCGATCACGAAAACGTTCGCCCCGATATTCTCATTCTTGGTAAAGCAATCTCCGGTGGTGTTATGCCTGTGTCTGCAGTTCTCGCCGACAACGACATTATGCTTTGCATCAAGCCAGGGGAGCATGGTTCTACCTTTGGTGGAAACCCAATGGCATGCCGCGTAGCTATTGCTGCACTCAACGTGATAAAAGAGGAGAAGCTTGCCGAAAATGCTGAAAAAATGGGCAAGATTTTCCGCGAGGAGATGGAAAAGTTCAAGAAGGAGACCAACAGTCACATGGTTGACCTCGTTAGAGGAAAAGGTCTTCTCAATGCCATTGTTGTGCGGCCTAAGAATGGCAAAACAGCTTGGGATGTTTGCATTGCCATGCGCGATTTGGGCTTGCTTGCAAAGCCCACACACGATCATATCATTCGCTTTGCTCCTCCTCTGGTTATTACCGAACCGGAATTGCGAGAGGCACTATCTATTATTCAGAAAGCCTTCAAGCTCTTTGAGTAATCCAAAACAAAAAAAAGCCACCTTCCGGGTGGCTTTTTTTAATTAAGTTGTATTTTTCGACAATTAAATTACCAAAATAATTAAACTGTTAACATCCAAGCCAATCTAATGACCAAACATAATTTTTACGCCTAACTAACATGAAAAAGCACCAACTACTTATTGCAGCAGGTATTGCAACCATGCTGGGTATTGCAGGTTGCGGTAAAACCGAAAAGAAACCATCGCTGGCCTTCTCTCCGGCCAACATGGACCTGTCCATTAAACCTGGAGTAGACTTTTACGACTACGCCAATGGTACATGGATTAAAAATACCCCTATACCTGAAGATAGATCTCGCTGGGGATCGTTCGATCAGCTACAGGAGGAAAATAACGTTTTTGTTAAGGGAATCTTAGAAGAAGCAGCCGCATCGACCAATGCAGCAAAAGGCTCCAACCTCCAAAAAGTGGGTGACTTTTACGCTTCTGGGATGGATACCTCTGCCATTGAAAAGGCTGGATTTACACCACTGAAAGGTGATTTCGAAAACGTTGATAAGCTCACCAAACCGGAAGAAATTCAAACCTACATCGCCAACTTTCAAAAAATGGGGCTTCGTCCCGCATTCAACTTCTATGTTACTCAAGACGAAAGAAACTCCAATAGCATGATTGCAAACCTCTCCCAAGGAGGCTTAGGCTTACCCGATCGTGACTATTACCTAGGCGATGACGGTCGTTCTAAGGAAATCAGAGCCGCCTACTTAAAATATATCGCCAAGTCGTTTGAGCTTGCTGGTTTTGACTCTACCAACGCAAAGCAGTTTGGCACCGATATTTTGAACATAGAAACTCGCCTAGCTCAAGCATCACTTAGCCGTAAAGAGAGACGCGATCCTATTAAAACTTACAATAAGGAGACTGTTAAGGAGATGCAGAAATTGGCTCCTGGCATCGACTGGGAATCGTATTTTGTTACCCTTGGTGTTAAGAATCCTGATTCATTCATTGTAGACAATCCCAAATTCTTTACAGAGTTGGGTAAAATGATTAAGGATGTTCCTGTAGACAACTGGAAAATTTACCTAAAGTGGAATATTCTCAACCGGTACTCTCCATATTTGAGCAGTAAGTTTGAGGCCAACAACTTCAATTTCTATGGTAAGCAACTTTCTGGTCGCGAGGTAAACCTCCCCAGATGGCAGCGCGTTGCAGCAACTGCCGATAGAGCCATTGGCGAAGCCATTGGTGAGCTCTACGTTAAAAAGTATTTCCCTGCCGAAGCAAAGGCAAAAATGATTGACCTGGTAAATAACCTTAAAGAATCATACAAGGAGCGTATCAAGCAACTACCTTGGATGAGCGAGCCTACCAAGGAAAAAGCACTAGAGAAACTTGCCAAAATTAATGTTAAAGTTGGGTACCCCGATAAGTGGCAGGACTATTCTGCGCTTACCATTAATAGGGATAGCTATTTACAGAATATTAAGAATGCAAGTGCATTCCACTTCCAAGATAACCTTTCTGAGCTTGGAAAACCAGTGGACAGAACCAAGTGGGAAATGACACCCCAAACGGTGAATGCTTACTATAGCCCAACCATGAACGAGATTGTATTCCCTGCTGCAATTCTACGTCCTCCTTTCTTTGACTTTAAGGCTGATGACGCACTAAACTACGGCGGTATTGGTTGTGTAATAGGACACGAAATGACCCATGGATTCGACGACCAAGGTAGGTTATACGACAAGGATGGCAATCTCTCCGATTGGTGGACACCTGCTGATGCACAGAAGTTCAAAGATCTCACTCAGGTTCTTGCTGATGATTACAGCGCCTTTGTTGCCATTGACACAATGCACCTCGACGGAAAGCTCACCCTCGGCGAAAACATTGCCGACTATGGTGGATTAACCATATCCTACAACGCCTTTAAGAAATTGCTTGCCAACGGAAATGAGCCTACAATTGATGGGTTTACTCCTCAGCAACGATTCTTCCTATCCTACGCCAACGTATGGAGACAGGGCATTCGCGATAAGGAGCTAATGAGAAGAATAAAGGAAGACGTTCACTCTCCAGGAAAGTTCAGAGTAAACGGTGCTCTCTTCAACATTCCAGAATTTTACGATGCCTTTAACATTGATCCAAAAGATCCGCTCTACCGCTCACCGGAGAATAGACCGATGATTTGGTAAATACTGAATTGATAATACCAACAGAAAGCCATTGAATAGCCTGTTAACCGAAACTTTTTAGGTTAACCTCACAATAGAAGAGCGTATTTAGGGTTTTCTGTTGGTATTAATACCTTTAATCACCAATCAAAATACAGTATATAAATTAGACAAATGAAAAACATTGTGACAAAAATTGCAGTTGTTTCCCTTCCGCTGATGATGTTCGCCTGCGGGGGAAATGAGAATCAAGGTCCAAAGGCACTGGATAAGGCCAACATGGACTTGAATGTAAAACCTGGAAACGACTTTTTTGAGTATGCTGGTGGAACATGGCTAAAAAACACCCCTATTCCCGACGATAAAACATCCTACGGTGAATTCGATATGGTATACGAAAAAAGCATTGCCGACGTAAAATCTATCCTAGAGGAAGCTGCTGCCAATGCCGACAAAGACTCCGCTGGAAGCCTAGAACAAAAAATGGGATACTTCTACTCTTCAGGTCTCGATACCAATGCTATCGACAAGAAGGGGTATGAGCCAATTATGCCGATGTTTGGGCAGATCGACTCCATTTCAACAGTTCCTCAAATGCTTAACTTTGTGGCAGAGCTACACCTCCATGCCATGAGCAGCATGTTTGACATGGGTATTGAGCAGGACCTGATGAATAGCAAGGTTTACCGCATTTACCTTGGTCAAAGTGGAATTGGATTGCCAGACAGAGATTACTACCTCGAAACAGATGCACGTTCTCAAGATATTCGCAAAGAATACTTGAAGTATGTTCAGAAACTTTTAGAAATGGTTGGAGAAGCTCCTGAAAAGGCTGCTGCTGATGCCCAAACCATTATGTCTATTGAGACAAGCTTAGCAAAAGCGTCAAATACCCGTTTGGAGAATCGCGACATGCAGGCCATCTACAACCCGATGCCAAAGGCTGAGCTCTTGAAAAAATATCCTAACCTCAAATTTGACGAATACTTTGCAAATATGGGCGTTAAGTCTGACGAGCCAGTGATTGTAACTCAGCCCAAATTCTTTGCCGAGCTGAACACCATGATTCCTAAGGTATCGATTAACGACTGGAAAACCTATCTTAAATGGAATGTTATTAATTCCAGCACCGGACTTCTCTCCGCTCCTTTTGTGAACGAAAGCTTCCATTTCTACGGCACTGTTCTCTCTGGTCAGAAAACCATGAGCCCACGTTGGAAGAGAATCTCTGGTGCAGCCAACACCTACCTTGGTGAGGCAGTAGGTCAGCTCTACGTTAAAAAGTTCTTCCCACCTGAAGCCAAGGAAAGAATGATTCAGCTGGTAAAAAACCTGCAGTCGGCTTACGAAAAACGTCTAGCCAAAGTTGATTGGATGACCGATTCAACCAAGGCTAAGGCCATAGAAAAGCTAAAAGCCATAACTGTAAAGATTGGATATCCAGATAAGTGGAAAGACTATACCAAGCTCAACATTAAGAAGGACAACTACTTTGACAACGTAATGAGCGCAAGAGCATTCTTGGTTAGAGAAAACCTTGACAAGTTGGGCAAACCAGTTGATCCTACCGAATGGGGTATGACTCCACAGACTGTAAATGCCTACTATAATCCATTGAATAATGAGATAGTATTCCCTGCTGCCATTCTTCAACCACCTTTCTTTAACCTCAAGGCCGACGATGCCGTTAACTACGGTGCAATCGGTATGGTAATTGCCCACGAAATGACCCACGGTTTCGATGATCAAGGTCGTCATTTCAACAAAGATGGCAATATGATTGACTGGTGGACAGCCAAGGATGCTGAGAACTTTAACGCTCGCACCAAGATGCTTGCCGATCAGTTCAGCAAGTTCATTGCTGTTGACAGCCTACACGTAAATGGAAAGTTGACTCTTGGTGAAAATATTGCCGACAACGGTGGCCTGAACATTGCCTATGACGCTTTCCAAATTGCCCTCAATGGCAAGGAGCCAAAGAAGATTGATGGCTTTACTGCCGATCAACGTTTCTTCTTGGGTTACGCTCAGGTTTGGATGGAAAACATTCGTAAGGAGGAGCTCATGCGCCGCATTAAGGAGGATGTTCACTCTCCTGCCCGCTTCCGTGTGAATGGTGCCCTATCCAACATCGATAAGTTCTACGAGGCATTCGATGTTAAACCAGGCGACTCTCTCTACGTTGCTCCCGACAAGAGAGTAAAAATATGGTAATCGAATAGTTTTCAAATACGAAGGAGGCTGCTTATGGGCAGCCTCCTTTTTTATGCACCAATGAAAATACAACCTAAATGCTCAAAGCAACCATAATCAACATATCACATAAACGGCGTAAAAAAAGTAAAATCAGCATTTAAAGTATAACTGGTGGTAACTTATACTCATGCAATTTAGTTAGTCTTTATTTCTATGCTTTTCCACTTGGTTTTAGGCTTTAATAGTTCGGTGAATTCACAAAATACAAAAGAGGCTGTCATAAAGAATGACAGCCTCTTTTGTATCAAATAAAAACTATACTATTTCTTCAATCCCGCCTTTTTTAGCAGTGCATCAATGGTTGGCTCCTGTCCCCTAAAGCGAACGTAGAGCTTCATTGGGTGTTCACTTCCTCCCTTTGAAAGGATGTTCTTACGGAACGACTCTGCCGTTGCACGATCGAAAATACCGTTCTTTTCAAATAGGGAAAACGCATCGGCCTCTAGCACTTCAGCCCATTTATAGCTATAGTAACCGGCAGCATAACCACCTGCAAATATATGTCCAAAAGCCGTTGAGAATGCGGTATGTGGAACTGGAGGAAAAAGCTCTGTTGGTGCCATAGCCTTCTGCTCAAACGCAAGCACATCACCAGTAAATGGTTCTGTAATGGAATGCCAAGCCATATCCACAATGCCAAAGCTGAGCTGACGAACGGTAGAGTATCCACTGAGGTAATTCTTGCTATCAATGATTTTCTGAACCAACTCAGCAGGAATTTTCTCGCCAGTTTTATAGTTTACGGCAAAGAGGTCGAGCCACTGCTTTTGCAATCCCCAATTCTCCATGATTTGCGAAGGTAACTCCACAAAATCCCTGTAAACAGAGGTTCCTGTTAAGCTATTGTAGGTTCCATCGGAAAGCATACCGTGAAGCGCGTGGCCAAACTCATGTAAGAAGGTGGTAACCTCGTAGTGAGTGAGCAAGGCGGGCTTTGTTTCGGTGGGTTTTGTAAAGTTGGTAACCACCTGAATAAACGGAATTACATTTTTGCCGTCAACCTTATACTGTTTACGGAAGGAGGTCATCCAAGCACCCTGGCTCTTGCCAGCACGTGGAAATGGATCTAAGTATAGAATGGCAATCAGCTTGCTAGAATCGTTATACACCTCATAGGCAGTAACATCGTTGGCGTATACCGGTATCGACTTGTTCTCTTTAAAGGTTAAGCCATACAGCTTTCCAGCAAGGGTAAAAATTCCCTCCCTTACCTTATCGAGTTGGAAGTATGGTTTTAGCAGCTCATCGTTTAAGCTATACTTTTCATCACGCAGCTTCTCGGAGTAGTAGCTCCAGTCCCAACGCTCAATCTTACCAACAAAGCCATGCCTGTGCGCATACTCTTCAACCTCTTTCACATCGCTTTCGGCAACAGGCTTGGAGGCCTTAAGCAAGTCTGCAAGAAAATTATTCACCTTTTCGGCAGACTCCGCCATACGATCCTGCAGCACCAAATCGGCATAGTCCTTAAAGCCCAATAAATTGGCCATCTCCAGCCGAAGGTTAACTATCTGACGAATCACCTCACGGTTATCGGTCTCCTTATTCCGAATTCCCCGGGTAGAGTATGCAATATAGAGTTGCTTCCGGAGATCACGATTATCGGCATACTTCATAAAAGCAAGAAAGCTCGGCTGCTGAAGGGTGAAAACCCATCCATCGAGGTTTCGCTCTTTGGCAACCATTGCCGCTGCTTCTAGCGCACTCTCTGGTAAACCTGCCAATTTACTTGAATCGGTAATGTGTAGAATGTAGCTATTCGTTTCCGCCAGAACATTCTTGTTGAACTGAAGTGACAGCTCACTCAACTTACGTGTAACCTCGCGGTAACGGGCCTTTGACGCAGAATCTAGATTTGCACCGTTCTTTACAAATCCGCGATAAGTTTTTTCAACAAGAGTCATCTGCTCTGTGTCAAGCCCAAGGTCGTTACGCTTATCGTAAACCGCCTTTACTCGCGAAAACAACTTCTCATTAAGGTTAATATCGTTGCTAAAGTCCGAAAGAAGTGGTGAAACCTCCTGTGCAATGGCTTGCATTGTACTATCGGTATTCGCCTCATTCAGGTTGAAGAAGATATTGCTTACCCTATCGAGCAGCTTGCCGGATCCATCAAGTGCCACAATGGTATTTTCAAAAGTTGGTTCAGCCTTATTATCAGCAATTGAGTCAACCTCCGCTTTAGCTTGCTGAATGGCAACATCAAAAGCCGGCTTGTAGTCCTCATGCCTAATTTTATCGAAAGGCGGTGTTTGGTAAGGGGTATTATACTCTCCCAAAAGAGGGTTTGAGGAGATCTTACTTCCCTCATTACACGATGTAGCTCCCATAAGCAGTAAAATACAATAAAATAGATACCTTGGTTTCATTAAATTTAGGTTTTTGGGTTAATGTAAATGAGCCGACAAAAATAGTTTTTTTTGCTGGTAAATAAGCATTTGACCTATTCGAGAAATAAGGGTTTAGCTATTTGCAAAAATTACAACCCTCTCCGGTGCTAAAGGGGAATCCATGTTTTGCATTACCTTTGCCCAATGCAAAACATGTCAACTTTAGTAAGCAGTACGCTGAGTTCAATGGGTATATCGCAGCTTACCCACATGCAGGAAGAGGCCATAAAAGCCTGTATTGCCCCAGGCGATGTCATTCTGCTTTCACCCACTGGCTCCGGAAAAACGTTAGGATTTTTGCTGCCGTTATTGCAGATTATGAATCCATCGGTTTCTGGTGTTCAAGCGCTTATACTTTCTCCCTCCAGGGAACTATCCCTCCAAATTGAGCAGGTTTTTAGAAAGATTGCCACTGGTTTCAAGGTAACTTGCTGCTACGGAGGGCACGCCATTAAAACAGAAATGAACAGCCTAGTGGAGCCGCCGGCCCTACTTATTGGCACCCCGGGTAGAGTTGCTGACCACCTTAGAAGAAATAGCTTTAGCACCTCGAACATAAGGACGTTGGTGCTCGATGAATTCGACAAGTCGCAGGAGCTGGGATTTCACGATGATATGGCTAATATTATTGAACAGCTACCCCAGCTGAACAAGCGAATTCTTACCTCCGCCACCCAATCGGATACCATTCCCTCATTTACAGGAATTCGCAATCCAACAACATTAAACTTTCTGGAAAAGGAGCCTTCGTCGGCACTTACCACCATGCTTGTTGCCGCAACGGGAAAAGATAAATTTGATTCACTTTTTCGCCTCATATGTAAACTGGGAAACGCCCCTACCCTTGTATTTTGCAACCATAGGGAAGCGGTAGACAGAATTTGTAACCTACTGAACGAAAAAGGGGTAGTAAGCGATGCCTTTCACGGTGGTATGGAACAGGAAGATAGGGAGCGGGCCATCATCAAGTTCAGAAATGGAAGCCACAACCTTTTGGTCACCACCGATTTGGCCTCCAGAGGGCTCGACATACCAGAGATACAAAATATTATCCACCACCAGCTACCACAAAATGAGGAGGCGTATACCCACCGTAACGGACGAACCGCTCGAATGCATGCCAACGGAAATGCATACCTCATCCTTTCCGAAGAGGAGTATCTCCCCCCCTTTGTCGATCCTGCTATTGAAACATTTGATGTTTCCGGCGAAGTTGTCCTGCCCGATCCTCCAGAATGGGTAACCCTCTACATTGCCGCTGGCAAAAAAGATAAGGTTAACAAGATTGATATAGTGGGACTACTACTGCAAAAGGGCGGTCTTGCCAAAGAGGAGTTGGGCCGAATTGAAGTGCTGGATTACGTGGCTTTTGCTGCTGTAAAAAGAAGCAAAGCGCGTAAGACCATTGACCTCCTACGCAACCAACCCCTAAAGCGGAAAAAGATTAAGATCGATATCTCCTATTGAACTCAGCCTTTATTAACGCCCTAAAAAGTTACTAATTAAGCCGAGTAGCTCTTTTTGCGCTATGGGCTTAGAGAGGTAAGCGTCGCATCCGGACTTAAGTAACCGTTCCCTATCGCCGCCCATTGCATAGGCGGTTGTGGCAATAATAGGGAGGTGTGGGCGAGCAGCTTTCAATTGTTTCGTTGCCTCCTCTCCGTTCATGACAGGCATTTTAATATCCATCAATACGAGGCTAATGCGGCTATCGGAAAGTCCCATTTCCACAGCCTCTTTCCCATTTGTTGCCCTAATTATTGAAGCACCAGTATTGGCCATTAGCTCCTCAAGGTATAGGAAGTTTACATCCTCGTCCTCAGCCACCAGTATAACTATTCCGGCTAGGTTGTTTGAGCTAATGGCTGCTGCTCTTTGAGATCCAATTTGTGAGGATTCTGAAGACACATGGGGCGTAGTAAAGTAAAACGTGGTTCCTATCCCTACCTCCGACTCCAGCCATATTCTACCGCCCATTACCTCAACAAATGCCTTGGAAATAGACAATCCCAAACCAGAGCCGCCATAGTGACGCTCCAGATCGGTTTCAACTTGCCTAAAGCGCTCAAATACCAACTGCTGATTTTCCGGTGAAATACCGATACCAGTATCCTTCACGTAAAATTTCAGAAAGCCATTCTCCTCCAATACGCCAAATTCAATGTACCCCTTAGGAGTGAACTTCAGGGCGTTGTTGATGAGGTTCGTAATTACCTGCGTTAGCTTGGCCTCATCGGTTACAATGTTACAGTGCTCCTCTGGAACAGCCATACTTAACCGCAACTCCAACTTTTTAAGGGCGGCCTGAGGATCGAGCAACGCCTTTACCTTGGTCATGAGAGCAGTGAGGTTTGTGCTTCCCATGTTTATCTTCACCTGATTCGTTTCAATTTTAGAGATATCGATGATATCGTTGATAATTGAAAGAAGCTGTTGGCTGGTTTTTTTAACAATATCAAGGTAAAATGCACGCTTCTCCGAAGTTAAGTTGGGTAGCCCAAGCATTTCAGAAAAACCGAGTAATCCATTCATGGGAGTTCGAATCTCGTGGCTCATGTTGGCAAGAAATGCAGACTTAAGCCTATCACTCTCTTCCGCCTTATCCTTTGCTGCCAGCAACTCCTCGTTTATAGCCTGAATGCGGGCGTTGCTTTCAACCAACTCCTCATTGAGGGCATAGTAAGCCTCATTCTGCTCTATTAACCTACTCTCGCTGTTACGCAACGAAATCTCATACTGTTTCCTTCGTGTAATATCTTCACTAATTACCACCACGCGCGAAACGGAGGAGCTACTGGTTGCAAACGGAAAAACTTTGCCCAAAAACCATAGCGTTCCTCGGTTACTATCCACCTCATAAACAAGCGAAAAACTTCGTGCCTCACCAGAAATAACTGATTTTATCCCATCGGCAAATGAGTAGGCACTCTCCTTACCATTTCCTACGGCCTTAAGACATTCATCTATGAAATTTTTTCCTATGCTTGCCGACCGTAATATGGCATGGTCTGCCTTGGAAAACTCGAGCCAAGACTTGTTAATGGTAAGCACCTCTCCGTTTTCATTTAACACGCATATCAACGCCGATAGAGAGTCGAGCGTAGACTGAGCGAGCTGGTGTGATTCCTGAACAGCCCTTTCGGCCTTAACCTTCTCCGAAACATCGTTAATAAGAACCAACCTAGCATGCTTTCCTAAGAATTCAATGGGGTTTGAAGTTATCTCCACAAAAACTACGGTGCCATCTTTCAGCAAGTGCCTCCACGGACGTGAATGGGTTCTTTGCCTTGATTTATCACTTAACGCCTTGTGCAACTCTTCCAAATCCTCTTTTGGCCGAATATCTTTTATGGTCATTGTTAGAAATTCCTCACGGGAGTATCCATATTTTTGAACCATTGCCTCATTAACAGCCATATAGCGGAGGGTAGATGAGTCATATACACACATCGGCATGGGATTGCTCTCGAAGAGCAGCTTATACCTTGCTTCACTCTCCCTAATAGCTAACTCGGCCTCCCTCTTTTCTGTAATATCGTGAAGAACACAATGAGTCTGCTTAAACCTACCATCCCTATCGTTGGCAATGCGACCATCTACTTCGAACACAATTGCTCGTTCGCTACTCTTATGGCGAAGTATAAAATCGACTCCCGAAACCCTACCGGACTGCTTGAACTTTGGAAATCGTTCAAGAAACAGCGGTACCTGATCGGGAACCAACAGCTGAGCAAAACTCCGACCAATTACCTCTTCCCGCGTATAGCCCAACCGCTCGAGCCACGCTTTGTTAACCTCCACAATTTCACCGTTTTCATTCAACGATTGATAGGGTACCGGAGCTTGTTCGTAGAGCAACCTGAAATACTCCTCACTTTTTTCCATCGCAACTTGGTAGCCGTGCTGCTCGGTAATATCTTCTATCACCCCCACTGCCTTAGTTGGCATACCCTCCTGGTCCACCTCTAGCTGGGCAATGGCATGAACCCAACGAGCAGGCTCACCGTTGGAGGGAACAATTTCAAACTCCTCGTCGAAAGTTACACCATGCTGAGTAAGGTTCATTAACGACTGGTGTATAGGCTCCTTGTTGGTTATGCACTGTTCAATCACATCCAGTGATACCGTGTTATTCTCCTTCACATCAAGACCATATATCCGAAACGACTCATTGGAACCCCAAATCGTTTTCGTTACAGGATCAAGCTCCCAGCTGCCAATATGCCCAATGCGCTGCGCCATTTCCAGCCTCTCCTTCTGAACCTTAATGGAGGCCTCCGCATCCATTCGTTCTCGCTCCTTTGCATCTATTTCAATGGCAAATGAAATATCTGAAGCAAGCTCATCAAGCAACTTAACCTCATCCTTACCAAAAAAGTCAGTTCTATCCACATTGAAGCCCACAACTCCAATTACTAGCTGGTTTATTTTAAGAGGGAAAAAGGCAGATGATAGAATTCCTTGCCCATTGAGTTCCGCAGCACATGGCATATCCTTTACGGAATTACATACATGAAGTACTCCTTCGGCTATTGTCTTTGCCACAGGACAAGTCTGGTTATTTGGCGATTTAAGGCACGAGGCTATTTGCAGTGAATCGTTGGATTTTGCCACCTCAACCAATTCATTATTCCCGTTTAAAAGGCCAATCCATATGCTCTTGTATCCGCCAATGGTAACGCCAATTTCGCAAATGCGTTGGTATAGCTTATCCAAGTCCCTAATACGCACAATGGACTGGTTAACCTCGCTAAGAACGGAATATATCCTGTTAAGCCGCTTTATCTGTAACTCGCTCTGCTTTCTTTCGCTGATGTCGGTAAAAACACCCAGAATGCCCATCACATCCCCACTCTCATCCTTAACGGGTGCTTTAGTGATAAAAATGGTTCTTTCCTCTCCGTTCAGCGCATAATTTTCCTCAAACTGCTCGGCTATCCCAGTGGAGAGTATACGAGTATCATCGGCACGAAACTTTTCGGCAAGCACCCTGTCGTGCAGGTCGTAATCCGTTTTCCCAACAATTTCTTCGGGTAAAATGCCAAGATCCTCTGCCACCAGTCCGTTGCACGATACATAGACTAAATCTCTGTTCTTAAAGAATATCTTTTGAGGGACGCTTCGAATCAGTGTTGAATACAAATCCTCCCTTTCCCGAAGCCTTCGCTCCTGCTCAAACCTCAACTGGTATGCCTTTGATTTTTGGGAGTGAACAACAAGAAATTGCGCTACAATTATGGCAGCAAAAAAAAGCACAACAACAAAAAGAAGAAGTATACTTCGTGCTCGCAACGGTGCGTAAGCTTCATTTTTAACAATTCTGGAAACCAAAAACCAAGGAGATGCTGCAACCCTTTTGGAGTAAGCCAAATACTGCTCTCCACTAGGGCCACGCATTGTCCAAACTCCCTCGCCAGCAAAGTATGCTGGTCGATTAACATTGATGGAATCAACAATGGGCAGTCTTATCCGAAGTGCAGCATCGTTCGTATTCTTTGTGCTATTCAAAAAGAGCATTGAATCTCCCTCCTGCCTCAATAAAAGAATGTCAGCAGTTTGAAAAGGGGCAGGCCACGTTGCAAGCACCTGATAAACGTAGTCATCTGGATACATTCTAAGTACAGCAATCTCGTTTATTGATTTCCCGTGCCCTGTAGTGTTAAGCGGAATTAGCAGGCATAAAAATGTATGCTGAGTATGCTCATTACGATAAAAGTCTAGAAACATCACCTTTCCTTTGGCAATGCACTCCTTTGCTTTGGCAGAAACTTCGGTAGAAAGGGGGTGTTGATTTGTTGCTTCCTCAAAATCGACCCTGCCATCTTCGTTAACCAAAAAAAAGTCGTAGTGATGGCTAATCTGCAGCTGCTTAACAAAATCAACCAGCCGATTTCTTACGGCAGTATTGGACGAAAGTGTCAAGTAGCTGTTAACCAGCTTGTGAAATTCATCGTTGGTTTGCAGGTATATGGCATCCGATAGTCGCTCTTCTCTCCAATCGGAAAGATCGTCAGCCTTAAGAATGGCAACCGATGTCAGCTGACTGGATACAATCCTCTTGAAGTGGTTGCTGAAATTGTAATAGTTTAAGTAGACTATTACCGCAACTGCAACCATTAAAAAAGCTAAAAAACCGATCAAAAGTTTACTCAGAAACGATAGATTCCTCATGAAGCGAAAAAATTTTATCTACCTGAAAAATACGACATTATTTGTTCAAAAGTTATTTAAATGTATTGCATCAAGACATAAATACCAAGATAAATAGCGTTGCATGTGTTTTGCGCTATGGGTAAACCGCCTGTACATTAAATAAAAACGGTTTACACAAAAAAAAAGAAAAAGAGAACTATCACCTAATAAAGTGATAACAATCAACTAATAGCGATGCTCCTAGCACTTCCTTATTTAGTGTAGATATTAAAAAGTAGCAATGATTACCTCAATGTTTGCTACTTTTGTTCCCTTTGCAAGCGCTCCACTGCATTACTTTGAAATGCAAAGTTTTGATCTTGCTTTGCATTGCTCACAATGCTCAACAAATACATTAGATGGAAAAGCATCACGCAAACATGATTGCACTGGGGAATCAGCCCATTGGAAAGTTGCTGTGGCAATACTTTCTTCCCGCCTTTGCCGGTGTAATCATCAACTCGCTCTACAACATTGTCGACCGAATATTTATAGGGCAAGGTGTTGGAGCCTTAGCACTCTCTGGACTTAGTGCAGTATTCCCAATCATGCTCATTATGATGGCCTTTGGAATGCTTATTGGAATGGGAGCTGGTGTAAGGATCTCCATTAATCTAGGTCGAAAAGATTTAAGAAGAGCAGAACTGGTGTTGGGTAACGCCTTTGTTCTCATGCTGGTAATGTCCATTCTAATTACTGTTCTTGGATTTGCCATAAAGGATCCCATGCTCCACATGTTTGGCACAGGACCCGAAACCTACGAATATGCCAACCAATATCTCAACATCATTCTACTAGGCTCCGTATTCAACATCGTGGGCTTTTCCATGAATAACCTCATCCGCTCCGAAGGAAACGCAAAGATTGCCATGTTCTCCATGCTCATCAGTGCAGGAACCAACCTGGTGCTCGATCCCATTTTCATCTTTGGATTGCACATGGGGGTAGCTGGCGCCGCATGGGCAACCATAATTTCGCAGGTAATTCTATGTATTTGGGTTATCCGCCACTTCAGAGGTAAGAGGGCGGTGATAAAACTCCGATTAACCAACTTTAGAGTAAAAAAGGAGATTATAGTTTACATTGTAACGATTGGATTTGCACCGTTCTTTATGCAGCTGGCTGCCAGCATGGTGCAGGGCACATTCAACACCCAGCTGGTTAAGTATGGTGGCGATATCGCCATTGGAGCCATGGGCATAATCAACAGCGTGTCGATGCTACTGGTGATGTCGATAATTGCCATTAATATGGCGGCACAGCCCATCATAGGCTTTAACCACGGTGCCAGAAATCACCGTCGCGTAAAGGAGACGCTCATTACGGGAATTAAGGCCGCAACAGCCATATGTGTGGGAGGCTTTCTGCTGGTGCAGCTATTTCCCGGAGCCATTATTCGCCTATTCAACACCGACAATGCGGAGCTTCTGCAGATTGGCCGTCATGGGTTAAGAGTATTCCTTGCCGTAATGCCTTTAATTGGCTTTCAAATAATTACAGGAAACTACTTCCAGTCGACAGGAAAAGCCAAGGTAGCTGCTTTTCTATCGCTGCTACGGCAGGTACTCGTGCTGATACCGGTATTGCTAATTCTTCCCCACTTCTTTGGACTAAAGGGAATATGGCTTGCTGCCCCCATTTCTGACTTCATTGCCGCCACCATTGTTTTTGTGCTGCTGGTAAAGGAACTAAAGCGGCTAGATAGAGCCATAGAAACGGAGAGAATATAGGCATTAGAGTAAAGCCCCCTGCTAAACCTTAAGGTGGATTACTCCAATGTTTGTTGTAAAAGAAAGCAAGAGACGCAAAATCTTGCGCCTCCATTGGAGGAAAATTTTATGCCCTTCTCCCTAATCAATCCTAAATTCATGACCACAATTGAAACAGTGGTAACGCTTACGAAAGGAGGGAAATGGTGAATATAGGTAAAAGAGAAGGGTAAAAAGGACAGAAACAATGGCCTCCAAAGGACCCTGTCGTACCCTTACAGAATAGCCAAACGCTGTGTTTTCGGAGCTGCAATGGGGGCATTTGACAATTGGACGACGGCTGGTCTTCCGCTTGTTAGAAATAAGGTCGCTTTCGAGGTAGAAAACCGTTTTTTTAGGACGAAAGAATAAACCCAAGGTTCCACCGTACAGCGATTCCCAGAACCCCTTCCTGGTAGGTTGATCAGCTGCAAAACTCTGTTCACTCTTTATAATCTCCAAAACCTCCTCGGTGTTAAGGTAGGTTATCTCCAACTTTTTAATTAGCTCTTCGCGGGTTAACTTAGGGTTTTGACGAATGGCCTCCTTCAGCTGAAGTTCCTCCTCGGTACGAAGAAACTCCTCATCATCCGTCATTTCAAACTCATTGGCCTCAATTGCCGCCAAGATAGCTTCGGCTTGTTCGAAATCGGCATCGTTTACCTCAAGGGTTGCACCACCCACAGCATGAGAGTAGAACGGCTGAACCCCAAGGATGTTCTCGTTTCCGATATAGGAGGGGATTCCCTCTGCTTCGAGACGTCCCTGTAGCACGTATAGCTCCGAAGGATAGGTAACAACTTTTAACGTTTTCAACGCAGTGACGTTTAAGTTTCTATTCCGGAAATATAGCAAAAAGAAGCAGCCAAATCAATGGGGCTGCTTGGCACACTAATACCCAACTAGCACAGCACGGCTACTTCGTTAACTCCTCCTCGGGGTTACAAATGGGCAACGAGAAGAAGAATGTTGATCCTATCCCCTCCACGCTTTCGAACCAGAGCCGTCCCCCCATCATTTCCATTAGCGCTTTGGATATGGCAAGGCCAAGACCTGCGCCGCTAAATTGCCACTCCCCCTTGTTGTAAAACTGTGTAAAACGGGTGAACACCTTTGACTGCTCCTTGATGGGAATTCCAATGCCCGTATCCTTAACGTAAAAAATGATGCTCCCATCGCTGGTATTCCAACCAGCTTCTATCACCCCACGCATGGTAAACTTAATGGCGTTGTCGAGCAGGTTATGCATAACCTGCTGCACCTTCACCATATCGGCAAATACGCTCTCCTCCACAGGAGGATGGATAACCACGAGCTTAACTTCAGGACCCGTCTTGGTGAGAGGGTAGAGAAGTTCAAGATTTGAAAAGGCCGCGGCTAGAGTAAACTTGGTAATATGTAGCGAAAACTGCCCCGACTCCAACTTGGCAATATCAATCAAATCGGACACAATTTTTATGAGATCACGGCTACAACCATTTATAATTTCCCCGTAGCGTTGGGTTGACTCATCGGAGGGAATACGCTTGCGAAGCAACTCAGTGAAGCCCATAATACCATTTAGCGGCGTTCTAATCTGGTGCGACATGTTGGAAAGAAAGGCCGATTTTAGCTTATCGCTCTCCTCTGCTTTCTCCTTCAAGTTCACCAAGGAGTGCTTTTGCTCAATGTAGGTGCGCAGCGAATCACCAATGCGGCTGAAATCACGTCCGTAGGATGAGAGCAACTGTGCCTTATCGGCGTCCTCATTGGCAATGGCCTCCCCCACTATTTTAAGTGGACGTGTAATCCAGTGTGAAATCATGAAAAACAGGGTAAATAGAATTACCAGTGAGGAGAGCACAATTATGTGAATCAGGTTGGAGGAGTATCGGCGGTACTCCTTAAGAAAAGGAAATTCTTTCCTAACGCATAAGCTAGAAATGGCTCTATTTGCTGAATTGATAACTGGCACCTTAATCTGTATGATTCCGGTGCTTTGATCGGTAGCAGGTGTACCTTCGTTGCAAACGAAAATTTCCCCACCAACAATACCTGCAATATCGTTGTAAAATGCTGCATCCCAAACCTTAGCCACCACAAAGTAGCCAAAGGAGCGGCCATTCCTGTCGGTTGGACTAGTATACTGAATGGTAGCACCGAATAGCTCCACTATGGTGCTATCAATGTACATAACATCCCCAAAGGAACCATTCACCGATAGGCTATCAAAGAAGGAAGATGGTAAGGTGATCCGCTGGAGCGTTTTATGCTCGGGTCGAACAGCACTAAATATAAACTTTCGCTCTGGTGAATACACTTGAAGCTCATCGGTATGGTAGTTATGCAGAATGGGCGGCAAAAAATGTTCCGCCCAGCTGCGATTTCCATGCTGCATAAAGTAAACAAACTCATCCCAATGCGCATAGTCTACCACTCCCTGCTTTATTCCAGTCCGCTTCAGCGCCAGCACATTCTCTACCCCCTTGCGCAGCTGCTCCCCATGCGATTGCATAAAAATGCTGGTTTTTCGAGTGCTCAAATAGCTGCTAAAAAAGACCAGTATAATCAAAAGCACAAGCAATTCGGAGAGGAATAGCAGAATAATCCGTCGGGTAGAAAATTGCTTCATAGATTAAAAAATAGACTTAAATATAACTATTGAAAAAGGTTAATGGGAGATTATGTTTTACCAGCAGCACAAAAACAATGACGTACGAAGTAAATTTTTTGATAAGAAATAATACGAAAGGCGAAAACCCACCTCACCCAATTCACCTTTACTCCTAATACCGTCCCCTACAGGGAAATAAGTTGACCACATCTATTTAGGCGGCGTGTCACCCAACGAAATTATTATACGACAATTCGCTAAGATGTTACCATTCATAAACAACCTGATTACAAAATTGGTGTTTTAGCTTCATTTAATACTGAAGCCACTATTCTTTTGCGCCCCATTTTGTATGTTCGTGCAAATGTTATAAATTGGTTTGCTGAATGCTAAAGTTCTATGCTGAACCAGCTGTGTTCTACAATAGATACTCCGGCATTTGCATCGCTCAATGAAGGAATATTTTACCGCTTATGGATAGATAAGCCACACCAGAGTTAAAGTTTTTTGTTGACATGAATACCCTTTCTTATTATGTAACTAATTATTAACCAACGTATCTAACTTTGATTAAAAATTATGGGAGCAATTAAGAATGAAGAAGTTCTGCGCGTTGCAGGCTACGTGTTCAATAGCTACAAGCGCGATGTGAAAGACTTTAAGGCGTTTTCAACGCTATTTAACGACCCCTTTACCGCTGAATTCGAGGCCAAGTTCAATGAGCTCAAAGAGCTTGTTGAACCGCAAGCGCTTACCAGCGAGCTGAAAAAAGTTACCGCCAGCCTCAACGAAGCGCTTAGCCATATGCTGGAACTCGCTAGCCGTCTCGATGCATTTATCGGATTTGCTGGCAGGGAGAGCCTACCTAAACCCGGAGCATTCAACCTCCAGTTTGTTCGTAAGTATTTGCATGCACACAATGTGGATGCCTTTTACAAGGCCGTATCGGTAACCATTTCGGAGATTGAGGCGCATAAGGCCGAGCTTACCAAGGGTGGCATGCCTGCAACCTTTGGCAACGAGATAGCCCAGCAGAAGGATAAAATATTTAAGCTGAACCAGGATCGCCAGGCGAAGCTCAGCGAACGCAAGCAGCTGGTGGTAACCAACATTGCCAAGATTGAGGAGATGATGACCCTCATTTCAAAAATCAACAAGTTTGGCAAGCTTATCTACAAAAAGAGCAACCCCGAAAAGGTTGACGACTATACCATAGCTAACCTAATACAGCAAGCTCAACAACAGGCAAGAGCCGAAAGCAAAAAGGCCTAGCATTAACTACAGCACTGCGAGCCACCTTCGGGTGGCTTTTTTGTTTTAAAATGACAGGCACAGGTGAGAAGATTGCTGAAAGGGAACGAAGACAGGAGCCAGAAGTCGGAAGTCGGAAGTGCTGCAGCTGCTTACCTATAGCCTATTGGCCTACAGCCTTTTTCCAGCGCCCCAGCGGGGTGCAATCTC